>Ga0209277_10000550_pt1 | contig 18837 bp, 20 predicted proteins | sample JI81AbrownDNA_FD_187503 | JGI IMG/M metagenome (GOLD analysis project Ga0209277, IMG submission 187503) | Wastewater effluent complex algal communities from Wisconsin, to seasonally profile nutrient transformation and Carbon sequestration -... | ecosystem: Engineered > WWTP > Effluent > Algae... | reverse complement strand
AATCGAGCTGCGGGTAACCAGGCGATTGGCCGCGGCGCCCTCGGCCCCCGCATACCACGCGTCCACCACCGTGCCGAGCAACCCGAAAGCCAGGATCGCCACCACCATTCCGAGCACCGTCAGCCCCACCCGCAGGCGGTGGCGCCCGGCATTGAGCACAATGAGCTTGAAGAAACTGGCTGGCATCTCGTCAACCCACCCGCCGGGCGTGCGAAAACCCGCGCAGGCCCTTGCGCTCTTGCCATACAGGCGCCAAGCTATACACTTCAAAAAGCCGGCGGCACTGCGCCGCCGCGCCCATTGGTACACACAAAAAGGAGGGATAAAAACTATGGCTGCGACGGTTCAACAGATTCTTCAGAGCAAAGGCAACGCGAACTTCTCCGTAACCCCTGGCACCACCGTGCTCCAGGCCCTCCTTCTCATGGCCGAACGCAACATCAGTGCCGTTCTTGTGATGGACGGCGCACGGCTGGCGGGCATCTTCACCGAGCGCGACTACGCCCGAAAGGTTGTGCTGAAGGGCCTCGCCTCGAAGGACACCAAGGTCGGCGATCTGATGACGCCCAACGTGCTCACCGTTTCGCCCACCCACACCATCGACGACTGTATGTGCATCATCACCAACAACCATGTGCGCCACCTGCCGGTGGTCGACCAGGGCGAGGTGGTGGGCATCATCAGTATTGGCGACGCGGTCAAGTCGGTCATGGAACAGCAGCAGGCCACCATCGACCAGCTTGCCGGCTACATCGCTGGTGGCATGACAACCTGAACGTTTCATGTCCGGCGCAGCGCCTCGCCCGTCGGACGCACTCCCGGCCGCAGCTCCGGCCACTCCGTCTTCAGCTCCCCTTTTTCAAGATGCATGATCGCGTGGGCCGCCTCGGCGGCCCGCTGGTCGTGGGTGACCATAACAATGGTCTTGCCGGCTTCGCGGTTGAGGCGCTGGAGCAGCCGCAGCACCTCGCCGGCCGACTCCCGGTCGAGATCACCGGTGGGCTCGTCGGCCACGATCAGGGTCGGATCGCTGACCAGCGCACGGGCAATCGCCACCCGCTGCTGCTGGCCGCCGGAGAGTTCGCTCGGCGTGTGATCCATGCGGTCGGCAAGGCCAACCATGCCCAGCGCAAACTCGGCCCGCTGGCGCCGCTCCCGGCCTGAAAGATTGGTCAACAACAGCGGCAGTTCAACGTTCTCGCGCGCGTTGAGCACCGGCATCAGGTTGTAGAACTGGAAAATGAAGCCGATGTTGCGCGCCCGCCAGTCGGCCAGCGCCGCTTCATCGAGGGCCGCGATGTTTTCGCCCGCCACCACCAGTTCACCACTGTCGGCCCGGTCGATGCCGGCAATCAGGTTGAGCAGCGTGCTCTTGCCCGAACCCGACGGCCCCATCAGCGCCAGGAATTCTCCCGCCGCAATGTCAAGACTGATGCCGGCCAGCACCGGCACCACCTGTACACCGCGGCGATAGGTTTTGTGCACATTGCCAAGCTGCACGACGGGTTCGGTCGCGGCCATCACTTGCCGCCCGTTATTACCGCCACGCCATCGCGCAGCGATGCCGCCGGACGCAGCACCAGCGTATCGCCAGGCGCCACACCGCTCAGCTCGACAAGATCGCCGATCTTCGCGCCGGGCGTGACCGAGACCCGTTTTGCCACGCCGTTCGCAACCCGGAACACCGCACTCGCGCTGCCCTCGGCGACGATCGCCTCGCCATGGACGGCCACACGCGGCTGGCGCCGGGCGGCATCCAGCGCTTCGGACAAAAAGGCGATCTTGGCGCTCATTTCGGGCAGCACGCGCGGATCGGGATCGAGGAAGCGAATTTTGGTCAGCACGCTGGCCTTGGCCCGATCCACCGTCGGCACCAGGCGCGACACCTCACCGCGAAAACGCAACTCGGGAAACGCGTCGAGCTGGATTTCACAGGGCTGGCCGGGCTTGATCTTCGAGAGGCTGGATTCCGACACGTCGGCCTCCACTTCCAGCGTGCTCATGTCAGCCATGCTGACCACCGCGCCCTTGCTGTCGGCGGCGGCCGAAAAGTTGGTGATCAGATCGCCCACGTTGGCGTGCTTGGTCAGCACCACGCCATCGAAGGGCGCACGGATTTCGGTTTGCGCCACCGCCACCTGTGCCGCCTGACGGGCGGCCTCGGAGGCTCTTTCAGCCGCCCGCGCCGAAACCACGGCCGCACGCGCCTTGACCATCCGCGCCTCCGCCTGGTCCACCTGGGCCTGGGCCACGAAGTTGCGGGCGCGAAGATCGCGGGCCCGGCCGAAGGCCAGTTCGGCGTCACGCAGCTCGGCCTGCACCTGCCCGACGTTGGCCTCTGCCACGCCGACATTGGCCGCGGCCTGCTGCAACTGGGCCGCCACATCGCGCTGCTCGAGCCGGGCGATGAGCTCGCCGGCCTTCACCACGGAGCCCTCGCGCACACCCAGCCATTCAAGCCGTCCGGTTGCCTTGGAGGCGATGGCCGCCTTGCGCTGCGCGACCACGTAACCGGTAGCGTTGAGCACCGTAAGGCCCTGATAAGGCCAAGCCTGGCCTACCGTTACCGTTTCGACCCCGACCGGCGCCCTCAGCCCGGCAAAAATCGCCGACCCGCCCAGCACCAGCACGGCCAGCCCGCCAATCAGCCAAGCCTTGCGAGGGCGATTTTTTGGCGAGCGGGGGGCCTGACGGTCGATACGCAGCGGAGAAAGATCGGTTTCGCTCATGGCGACAGCCTGAAAATGCGGGATTGGCCCCGCATTCTACAGTGCCCGCGCCAGCCTCCACGACGTCGGCATTCGCGTCAAAACCGGAACAATCAATAAATTATTGTTTCAGTCTCAACAACAATTTTTCACGTTTCAGGAAAACGCACCACGACGGCCAACCCTGCCCCGCCGTCCGGCCGTGCCAGCCCATCCTCGAAACTCAGGCTTGCACCGCTGATCTCGGCGATCCGGGCGACGATGGAGAGGCCCAGCCCGCAACCATCGGCCTCGGTGTCGGCGCCGCGGGCAAAGCGGGTCAGCATTTTCTGGCGCAGCTCCCGAGCAATGCCGGGGCCGTCGTCGGCGACCCGCATGCTGCGTGTGTCGGCGTCGAGGCTGACGAGTACGTGGCCGCCAGCCGGCGTGTAGCGCAGCGCATTGTCCACGAGGTTGCGCAACATCACGTCAAGCCACCAGCGATTGCCGCAGAGCCGCAGGCCGGCTCCGGCCTCGAGCTCCAGCGTCTGCTCGCGGCGCAAGGCCTGGGGCGTGAGCACCGAGCAGACAGCTTCGGCAAGCTCGGTCAGTTCGATCAGCGCAACGCCTTCCGCCGTTGTGGCACCGGCGTCGGGGTCGAGCCGGGCCAGCGTAAGGAGCTGCGCGACCAGGTGCGTCATGCGGTCGACGCCCGACAAGACCTGGTCGAGGGCGTGGCCGCGCGCGCTGTCATCAAGGGTACGGCGCGCCACCTGGGCCTGGATCTTGAGCGCAGCCAGCGGCGTGCGCAGTTCGTGGGCCGCGTCGGCAGTAAAACGCCGCTCGTTGTCGAGCACCTCGGTCACCCGCCCGACCAGCGCATCCAGCGAACTCACCAGCGGCGCGATTTCGGCTGGCAGCGGGCCGGGCACGTCCACCGGTGCAAGGTGCCGGGCGTCGAGCCCACCTACGGCCCGCGCCACTGCATCCACCGGGCGCAGCGCCCGCCCGACCACGGCCCAGATGCCCAGCGCCATCAAGGGCAGGCCAATCAGAATGGGCAGCAGCAGGTGCAGGGCGATCTCGCCGGCGAGGCGATAACGGGCGCCGTGGTTGTGGCCGACGATGACCCGGTAGTCGCTATGGTCGTGATCGACCGTGAAGAATCGCCATAGCTCGCCGTGCAGATCGTGCTCGTCGAAACCGGGCCCGCCGGTGGCCGGCAGCGCCGGCATTTCGGACGAGCGCACCAGCAGGCGCCAGCGACCGTCCGTCTCCCGCTGCCAGGCCTGAAAGGCCATCGGCAACTGGTAGGCGTGCTGATGCTCGGCCATCTCGTCGGCTACGTGACCGTCCTCGCTGGCCGCCACGATGGCCAGCAGGGTTTCGGCAACCTGCACCAGCTGCGCATCGAAAAGTTCGTCGGCCTCGGCATGAGCGGTGCGAAACGCCACCAGTGCCGACACACTCCACAACAGCGCCACCACCCCGATGAGCAGCAGCACCAGCCGCCGGCGCAGGGAATAAACCGAGCGGACGACGCTCACTTGGGCGCCTCGTCCACCATGTAGCCAACCCCGCGCACGGTACGGATCAGCTCGCTGCCGAGCTTGCGGCGCAGATGATGGATGTGCACTTCGAGCGCATTGCTGCCAACGGCTTCGCCCCAGGCGTAGAGCTGCTCGTCAAGCATCCGGCGGGTCAGCACCCGGCCGGCGGCATCGAGCAGCATGCGTAAAAGGTCGAACTCGCGGCCGGTGAGCGCCACCGGCACCCCCTTCAAGGTGGCGCTACGGGCAGCCGGGTCGAGCACCAGATCGCCGTGTCGCAGGCTGGCATCGGCACGTCCCTGGGAGCGGCGCACCAGCGCACGCAGGCGGGCCGCCAGTTCATCGAGATCGAAGGGCTTGACGACGTAATCGTCGGCACCGAGATCGAGGCAGCGAACCTTGTCGACCACCTGGTCGCGGGCCGTGAGCACCAATACCGGCACCGGGTTGCCGGCCCCGCGCAGCGCCGAGAGCACCGACAGCCCGTCCCGCCGGGGCAGGCCGAGGTCGAGCACGATGGCGGTGAAGCTCTCCGCCGCCAGTGCCGCCAGCGCCGCCTCGCCATCGCGCACCCAGTCAACCGCGAAACCGGCACCGGCCAGCCCGGCCTTCACCCCGTCGCCCAGCAGGCGATCATCCTCGACCAGCAGAATCCGCATCTTTTCACCTTGTTCCGGGCGCCCTGAAATCAGGGCTGTCGATCATCCTCATCCGCCGCCCGTCTGGCAAGACGGCGGTACTGGAAACCACTGACCATGCTCTGCGCCACCGGCTGCCCACTGCGCTCGTGAAACACCAGCGCAGCCACATGCACGACGACAAAACCGATCAGCACGAAGAAGCCCGCCTCGTGGGGTTCCTTGATGGCATGCCGGAAATCGTGGAGCACGCCCTCCCAGGGCGCAAGCGGGCCGGCTCCGAACTGGGCCGCAGCCAGCCCCAGCCCGGTTGCCACCATCAGCACCATCACGCCGAAGGCCACAATGTAAGCCAGGCTGGCCAGCGGGTCGTGGCCGAAACCGTGCCCGGCCGGCAGCCGGCGCTCCCGCAGCACGCGGAGCCAGACCTGCAGATGCCAGAAATCGGACCATCGCGCGCGGGCCGGCCCGAACACGCCCCACAGCACGCGTGTGGCAAGCCCGCCGGCCAGCATGTAGCCGGTGATCACATGCACCTGCCAGGCGCCATCCTCAAACGGGCCGTGCTCGAGGAACTCGGCGATCTGGCCGCTCGCGGCGAGCATCACGATGGCCGCCGCATTCCACCAGTGCAGGAGGCGCAGCAACGGGTCATACACCTTGATGCGCTCAAGGGTGAGGGTTTCGGTCTGGTGGGCATCCATGATGATTCCTAGTTGTTCGGATGTACCCACTATCGTCGATGAGGCTTAGCGCAGCCTTAAGCAGACCGCCAGGCCATTGAAGCAATCGTCATGGCAGAACGTGAGAGATTGGCCAGTCTTGCCGGACAGAGCCTTGACCGGCGCCTGCGCGTCGGGCTGATGGCCACGCGGCCGGGTGGCCGCCCAGGCCGACAGCCCCATCGTGGCGACGCACATGCAAGCGCTGGCCTACGCAGGCTACGGCGATAGCTTCTGATCGCGGAGTGATCCTCTCAAGAAACGCCGGGCCGCCCCACCCAGCCCGGCCCTGGAGGCGCTCAGAGCGGGCGCTTGACGGTAAGCGCGCCGCGGATCATCCCCTTCTCGTAGCCAAAGGCCTGGTCGTGCGGGTAGCTTTTGGCGAGCTGGCTCTTGAGGCCAGCCTCGATCTTGTCCGCCGGGCCATGGCACTTCAGGCACACATCGCCCACCGGAATGGCGCGGATATAGCGATAAACCTGCTTGCCGTTCTCGGTGACGAGCTCGCCGGTTTCAAGGGTCTCGACCTTCTCGCCGGCAGCCGCCCGGATGTTGAAGTCGGCCAGCTGGCGGGCTTCCCACACGTCGGGCGTGCCGCGCTCGGGGTTACGTGTTTTAAGGCTGACGCGGCGCATGTCCCAGCCGGTCTTGGTGGCCTGCTCGCGGAGCAGCTGGGGCGCTTTATCCTTGCACGCCGGAATTGCTTCGACCGGCCCTTTGGCGGCAACGGTCTCCTGCATCATGCCAACCACCTTGGGCAACACCGGCAGGGCGTTCTTGCGGGTATCGGCCTTCAAGGCATCGAGATCCTGGGCCTGGGCAGCACCGGCGAGGAGAGAAACGGTAATCAGGGCAAGACGAAGCATGACCAATCCTTTCTTAATCAGAGTTTCCTAATATACAGGATGTCATGCCAGCGAGAACAGCAAGGCGAAACCAATCCGCAAAAAACCGGACCAACATCATGCGCAATCCGAAGCGCCATAACTTAGGGAGCCCCACCATGGAATCGCACACACACACCCTCGCCAACCTGTTCGCCCAGCTCGGCCTGCCGTGCGAGCAGGCCGCCATCGAAGCCTTCATCGAGCAGCACGCGCCCCTGCCCCACGACCTGCAGCTGGCCGACGCACCGTTCTGGACACCATCGCAGGCCGCCTTTCTGAAAGCCGATATTTCCGAAGACTCCGACTGGAGCGCGGTGGTCGACGGCCTCGACGTGCTGTTGCGCCGCGAAGGCTGAACCGGCTATTCGGCGATCAGAAAACGCGTCGGATCAACGCCCCACTTGTCCGGGGCCTCTGCCGATACAATGCGGTCGCCACCGCCGCTGCCAAGCTTGCGGCCGAGGTCCACGACTTCGGGCTTGATGTAGCCGTTGGATTTGGTGCTGAAAAACGTCCGCACGCGCGGCGTCAGAAGGCTGCTTTCGTTCTGCTCGGTAACCACGCCCAGGCGGCCCGACTCCAGCCGCACCAGGCTGCCCACCGGATAAATGCCGACGCAGCGCATGAAGGCCTGCAACAGTTTCTGGTCGAAGTGGGCGCTGCTCCATTCCCACATCTTGCGCAGCGCCTCGGCCGCCGGCATGCCCTTGTGATAGCAGCGGTCGGCGGTAATCGCGTCGTAAACATCGACGATGGCGGCCATCCGCGCCATCACTGAAATGGCGTCACCTGCCAGACGGTCGGGATAGCCGCTGCCATCAAGGCGTTCGTGGTGGTGGCGCGTGATGTCCAGTGGTACGGCGCCGATGCCTGCGGTTTCGAGCAGCACGGCATGGCCGTCGCCGGGATGCTTCTTGATCAGATCGAACTCCGCATCGGTCAGCCGGCCGGGCTTGTTGAGCACCTCGTCCGGCACCTTCATCTTGCCGATATCGTGCAAAAGCCCCCCGATGCCCCCCTGGCGCAACTCTTCGCCGGCAAGCCCGAGGGAGCGCCCGAAAGCGACCATCAACGTACACACGCTGACCGAGTGCAGAAAGGTGTAGTCGTCCTTGTTCTTGATGCCGATCAGCCCCATCAGCGCGTTGCTGTTGCGCAGTACGGACGAAGTGATCGCCTCGACCACCGGTTCGGCGTCCTCCAGCGACACCGCCTTGCCGAGTCGCACATCGCCCATCATCGAGCGCACAACCTTGTGGGCCTGCTCATGCACCTTGCGGGCGCGGGCCATTTCCTCGCGCACCGAAGCGCGCACCAGGCGGTCATCCGGGGCGCTCATCGCGGCGACGATTTCCTGCTCGACTGCCGCCTGAACCACATCGGCAGCCACCGCCTCCTTGTCATCGAGGCCACGGTCGGTGTCGATATACACATGCTGGATACCGGATTCGACGATGCGGCGCAGATCGCCGCCGCCGGTCAGCTTGAACTTTGCACGCCAGAAAGGGTGCGACATCCAGTCGCCGCAAAGTTCATGAACAAACATGCCCGGTTTGAGCCGGGAGACCGGAATTTTCTTGAGCATCGCGGAGATTTCGACGGATTGTTTTCTGTGAATATCGGCTTTAACGGCAGCCCGCCGCACTGCTTGAACATCTGTCCGTGACAGATTGCCTGCCCCCTGCAACCGGCCTGCAAATATACAACGGCTATAATGAGGCCTCTTTTTGCATCAGCTATTTAATCGTTCATGGACATCATCCTGCTCCTCAAGGCGCTGATTCTCGGCGTGGTCGAAGGCCTGACCGAATTCCTGCCCATCTCCAGCACCGGCCACCTGATCCTTGCCGGCGACCTGCTGAACTTCAACGACGACCGGGGCAAGCTCTTCGAGATCGTCATCCAGTCCGGTGCCATCCTCGCCGTGGTGTGGGAGTTCCGCGAGCGCATCAGAAGCACCTTCGCCGGCCTCGGTCGCCAGCGCGAAGCCAACCGGCTGGTGCTCAACCTGTTCATCGCCTTCCTGCCGCTGGCGGTGCTCGGGCTCGCCTTCGGCAAGGCCATCAAGGCCAACCTGTTCGCCCCGGTCCCGGTGGCTGCCGCCTTCATCATCGGCGCCTTCGTCATTTTGTGGGCCGAACGCAAGGACCATCGCATCCGCATCGAAAGCGTCGATGAGATGGGTCCGATGGACGCCCTCAAGATGGGCATTGCCCAGGCTTTCGCGCTGATCCCCGGCACCTCCCGCTCGGGCTCGACCATCATCGGCGGCATGCTGTTCGGGCTGTCACGCAAGGCGGCGACCGAATTCTCATTCTTCCTGGCCATCCCGACCCTCGGCGTAGCCACGGTCTATCAGATCTACAAGGAGCGCGCCCTCCTCAACGCCGACGACATCGGCATGTGGGTGGTCGGCTTCATCTCGGCCTTCGTGTCCGCCTTCCTGTGCGTGCGCTGGCTGCTGCGCTACATCTCCAGCCACGACTTCGTGCCCTTCGCCTGGTATCGCATCGTCTTCGGCATCGTGGTGCTGCTGACCTGGCACTTCGGCCTGGTGGAATGGGCGGCTCACTAAGCCCGGCAACCCAGGGCGAATCGCAGCCCGAGCCAGGGGTCACCGGCCCCTGGCCGGTAAGCACACAGCTCACCCGTCTCCACGACACCCGGCGCGCGCGCACGCTGCCGGTCAAGCTCTACCTTCCCGGGCAGCCCCGGCCCCATGGCCTGATCGTGTTTTCCCACGGTCTCGGCGGCTCCTGCGAAAGCGCCACCGCGTGGCTCATGCACTGGGCCAGCCACGGCTTTTTGGCGCTGGCGCTGCAGCACCCGGGCTCGGATGACAGCATCCTGCGCAACAACTCGCCGCTTGCCCTGCGCCGCGCCTTCAAGGCCGCGATGACCCCCGAAGAACTCACCCGGCGCGCCGACGACTTGCGCTTCGTCCTCGGCGCCATCGGCCACGATCCGACCCTGCCGGACGCCATCAACGCCGCCACCGCCATCGGCATTGCCGGGCATTCGTTCGGGGCCGTTACCGTGCAACTCATGGCCGGCGAACGCCGTCCGACTCAGCCCGCCATCGATCCCGACCCGCGCCTGCGCGCCGCGCTCGCGCTCAGCCCCTCGGCTCGTCATGCCGATTCGGCCCCCGGCCTCGACCAGCGCTTCGGCCACATCCGCCTGCCTTTTTTCGGCATCACCGGCAGCCGCGACGACGGCATGGGAATCTCAGACATCAGCGCGGCCAACCGCGAGCTGCCCTTTCGCCACATGCCGGCCGACGACGGCAAATACCTGCTCGTCTTTGCGGGCGGCAACCACCTGGATTTTGCCGGCGAAGCCAGCGACACCGAGCGCATCGTGTTCCAGGTCCGCCGCCAACCGGCCGCCTTTCGCCCGCATCTGCTTGCGGCCAGCACCGCCTTCTGGCTCGCCCACCTGGGCTCCGACGCCACGGCACGGCACTGGCTCACCACCGATTTTCCCGCCCGCCTGCGGCCCGACGACCGCTTCGAACACAAATGATCATCTACCTCCACGGCTTCCGCTCCGGCCCGCAAAGCTGGAAATCCCGCAGCCTCAAGGCCCGCATGGACGCGCTCGGTCTCGGCGACGAATTCTGGTGCGAACAGCTGCCGGTTTCCGCCTTCGAAGCCATCGCACTGGCCGATGCCCAGATTGCCCGCTGCAGCACCGCGCCCACCCTTGTCGGCAGCTCGCTGGGCGGCTTCTACGCAACCTGTCTGGCCGAAAGGCACGGGCTCAAGGCCGTGCTGGTCAATCCCGCAGTGCTCGCGCCGCTGTCGCTATCGGCTTACATCGGCACGCAAACCCACATGTACAGCAACGAGCCCTTCGAGTTCACCGCTGCCCACATCGACGAAATCCGTGCCATCGAAGCTCCGGCCATCACCCGCCCCGAGCGCTACTGGCTGATGGTTGAAACCGGCGATGAAGTGCTCGACTACCGCCAGGCCGTCGAGCGCTACGCCGGCGCCCGGCAAACCGTGCTCGAAGGCGGCGATCACAGCTTCACCCGATGGGACGACTACCTCGATCCGATACTGCACTTTGCGGGGCTGCTCAAATGAATCCGCAGAGCCGACTCAAACACACAGCTACCCGCCCGGCAGGCAGTCGCGTAGCGCCAGGAGTGCCCCGATGACCTTACCCGGCTTCGACGCCCGCCGCTTCAAGGCTCTTGAACGTGCCGGCTTCAATCGCATCGCCGCCCGCTATGCCGACGGCGCGCCAATCCGCGCCGGCCTTCAGAAAGCCCTGCTCGACACCGCAGCGCTGAAGCCCGGCCAGCACGTGCTTGATCTGGCTGCCGGCCCTGGCCTCCTGGCCCGCGAGGCGGCTCGCCGGGTTTTGCCCGACGGGCAGGTGCTGGCCAGTGACATCGCCGAAGGCATGCTCATCGAAGGACTGCGCCGGGCAGCGGCCGAAGGCCTGCCGGATCTTCTCGCCGCCGCCTGCGACGCGGAACACCTGGCCTTTGGTGACGCCTGCTTCGATGCGGCCCTGATCGGCCTCGGCCTGTTCATCTTTCCCCAGCCGGAAAAAGCCCTCGCCGAGCTGCACCGCGTGCTCCGCCCCGGCGGGCAGATCGCCCTGTCGGTGTGGGGCCCGCGGGAAGCCGTTCCCCTGATCGCCCGAGCCCAGGACTGCATTGCGCGCCTGCTGCCGGCGCCGAAGGTGCCGCGGCCGTCAGTCTTCCGCCTGGGCGACGCAGATCAGCTGGCTGCCTTGCTCGCCGCCGCGGGCTTTCGCGACATAAACATTGCACCGCACACCTTCAGCTGCCGCTTCGCCTGTGCCGACGACTACTGGCAGGCCTTCCTGGATCTGGCCGGCGGTGCCGCCGAATCCCTGGCCCGCCTGCCCGAAGAGCTGCAGGCCCGGCTGCGCGCAGAAGTCGCCACCGAACTGGCGGCCCACCGGGACGGAAACGCTTACACCGTTGAAAGCACGGTGCTCATCGCCAGCGCCCGGCGTTAAGTTTCGTCGTCAGCTCCGGCCGCGCCCTTCACCACGCCAAAGCGGGCCAGGGTGCGCTCCCTGGCCTTGGCGTGATCCACCACCGGCGCCGGGTAATCGGTTCCGATCACGCAGCCGGCCAGCTTCTGGTCGATGGGCGGCAGGGTCCACGGGGCGTGAATGAACGTGTTCGGCACCTGAGCCAGCTCGGGCAGGTACTTGCGGATAAAGCTGCCGTCCGGATCGAACTTTTCCGACTGGGTTACCGGATTGAAAATCCGGAAATACGGCTGCGCATCGCAGCCCGTGGACGCCGCCCACTGCCAGCCACCGTTGTTGGCCGAGAGGTCAAAATCGTTGAGCTGGTCGGCGAAATATTTTTCGCCCAACCGCCAGTCGATGCCCAGGTCCTTGGTCAGAAAGGACGCAACGATCATCCGCAGGCGGTTGTGCATGAAGCCGCTGTGCTTGATCTGGCGCATCGCCGCATCCACGATGGGGTAACCCGTGCGCGCCTCGCACCAGGCGGCGAACAGCGCCGGCGCGTCGTCCCACTGCACCCGGTCGTATTCCGGCCGAAAACTGGCGCCGATCACCCGCGGGTGGTGCCACAAGATCTGGAAGTAAAAATCCCGCCACACCAGTTCCGACAACCACATCTCGGCCCCCTCCCCGCCAATTCGGTGCGCCGCCCGCGCCAGCTCGCGAATCGACACGGTGCCAAAGCGCAGATGCACCGACAGGTAGGAGACGCCCTTTACGGCCGGAAAATCCCGCTTCGCCTTGTAGCGCCCGATGCGCTTGAGGAAATCTTCAAACAGCTTCCGCCCGCCGCTCATGCCCGGCTTGATGCCCAGCTCGACGAGATTGGTCGGCTCGAAACCGATGTCGGCCAGGCTTGGCAGCATCTCGCCGTCCGGCAGCGGCGCCAGGCTGGCCGCGTACTTTTCGACCGGGTAGGCCTTGAGGTGAAAATCCGTCAGCGTCTTCAGCCAGGCCCGTTTGTAGGGGGTGAAGACCGAGAACGGCGAATTGCCTTGAGTCAGCACCTCGCTCTTTTCAAAGATCACCTGGTCCTTGAAAGTCTCCAAGCCGATTCCAAGCACCCGCAGCCGCTCGGCCACCTCGTCATCGCGGGCGATGGCCGCCGGCTCGTAATCCCGGTTGGCCAAAACCGCCGTCACACCCAGCGCGGCCGCCAGCGCCGGAATCACTTCCGCAGCCGGGCCGTGACGCACGATCAAGCCGCCGCCCCTTGCCCGTAGCGCGCCGTCCAGTTCGACCACGCTGGCGTGGATGAACTCCACCCGCCGGTCGGCCCGTTGCGGCAACGCGTCGAGAATCACGGTGTCAAAAACAAAGGCGCAAAACACCTTCCGGTGGTGTTTTAGGGCGTGGTAGAGCGCCGCATGATCGAAGTCACGCAGGTCGCGACGAAACCAGACAAGAGCAGATGACATGAATGACGAACCCTGACGCGGCGCCAGCAAGGACGCTGGATGTTTTCAATGCAGGGACGCGAGCATGCCCGAAAACTTGCCGCTACAATCCCCGGACCTCGGCTTAAAATAACGCCCGTGACTACACCAACGATCAACCTCACCGACCACTTCCTGATCGCCATGCCCGCCATGGCCGATCCGAACTTCACGCGCACGCTCACCTACATTGCCGAGCACAACGAAAACGGCGCGATGGGCGTCATCGTGAACCGGCCGACGGACATGCGCCTCGCCACCCTTTTCGAGCGCATCGACATCCCGCTGGAGCAGCCCGATTTTGCCAACCTGCCCGTGTATTTCGGCGGCCCGGTGCAGGCCGACCGGGGTTTCGTGCTGCATCGTCCGGGCGGCGCCTGGCATTCGACACTCAAGGTCAGCGACACCGTAGGCCTCACCAGTTCGCGCGACGTGCTGCAGTCTCTGGCCACTGACGGCCAGCCTGCCGAAGTGCTGGTCGCCCTTGGCTATGCCGGCTGGTCTGCCGGCCAGCTCGAACACGAACTGGCCCAGAACGCCTGGCTCACCGTGCCGGCCGATCTCTCCATCGTTTTCGACCTTCCCCCCGAAGAACGCCTTGCCGCAGCCATGCAACTGCTCGGCATCGACTTCGCCAAGCTTTCCGACGTCGCCGGCCACGCGTGAGCATGCAGAAGCGCCACACAGGCGACGCTTTCGGCGCCACGTCGCAATGAGCACCCTGCTCGCCTTCGACTTCGGCCTCGCCCGTATCGGCGTAGCGGTTGGCGAAACTGAAACGGGCCACGCCCATCCGCTCGCCGTGATCGCCGAAGAAGCCAGCGCCGTGCGCTTTGCCGCCATCGAAAAACTGCTCGCCGAATGGAAGCCCACCGGGCTGGTGGTGGGCCTGCCCACCCACATGGACGGCACCGAGCACGCCATGACAGTGCGCTGCCGGCGCTTTGCCAACCAGCTCCACGGCCGCTACGGCCTGCCGGTCAGCCTGGTGGACGAACGCCTTTCGTCCGCAGAAGCCGAGGAGCGCCTCAGCGAAGCCGGCCACCACGGCTGGCGCAAACAAAAACCGCGGCTCGATTCCGCAGCAGCCCAGATCATCCTGAATCAGTACCTTGAAAGCACCAGACATGCAGCTTCCTGACGCCGAACAGCTCATTGCCAACCTGGCCGCCGCAATGCGTCCCCACATCACCGTCAACACCGCGCTGGTCGGCATTCACACCGGCGGCGTGTGGCTGGCCGAACGCCTGCACGCGCTGCTCGGCCTGAGCTTGCCGCTGGGCAGCATCGACGTTAGCTTCTACCGGGACGACTACGCCGCCAAGGGCCTGCACCAGCAGCCCCGGGGCTCGAAGATCCCTTTCGACGTCGAAGGCGCCCACATCGTCATCGTTGATGACGTGCTCTACACCGGCCGCACCACCCGTGCAGCCCTCAACGAGCTCTTCGACTACGGCCGCCCGGCACAGGTCGACCTGGCCGTGCTCATCGACCGCGGCGGACGCGAGCTGCCCGTCTCGGCCCGCTTCTGCGCCCTCACCCTGCCCGAACCCATGCCCGCCAGGCAAAACCTCCAACTCGAGCGCGACGACTCCGGCGCCCTCACCATGAGGCTGATCCATGCGTAATCCCCAACTCAGCAAGAACGGCGAGCTGCAACACCTGCTCACCCTCGACGGCCTACCGCGCAGCATCATCACGCAAATCCTCGACACCGCCGCGCCCTTCACCGAGATGGCCGAGCGCGAGGTCAAGAAGCTGCCGCTCTTGCGTGGCAAGAGCGTGTTCAATCTGTTCTTCGAGAACAGCACCCGCACCCGCACCACCTTCGAGATCGCCGCCAAGCGCCTGTCGGCCGATGTCATCAACCTCAACGTGTCCACCTCGTCCACCAAAAAGGGCGAAACCCTGCTCGACACGGTGGACAACCTCTGCGCGATGCAGGCCGACATGTTCGTCGTGCGCCACGAATCCAGCGGCGCCCCGCACCTGATCGCCCAGCACCTGCAGAACACCGGCCGCGAGCACATCCACGTCGTCAACGCCGGCGATGGCCGTCATGCCCACCCCACCCAGGGGCTGCTGGACATGTACACCATCCGGCACTACAAAAAGGATTTCCACAATCTCACCGTCGCCATCGTCGGCGACGTGCTGCACTCCCGCGTGGCCCGCTCGCAGATCGCCGCGCTGACCACCCTCGGCGTGCCCGAAGTGCGCGTCATCGGCCCCCGCACGCTGATGCCCACCGAAGTCGAAAAAATGGGTGTGCGCTACTGCGCAACGATGGAAGAGGGCCTCAAGGATGTGGACGTAGTGATGATGCTGCGCTTGCAGAACGAGCGCATGAACGGTGCACTGCTGCCCAGCCCCCAGGAATTCTTCAAGGTCTGGGGCCTCACGGCCGAAAAACTCGCCCTCGCCAGGCCCGACGCCATCGTGATGCACCCCGGCCCGATGAACCGCGGCGTCGAAATCGATTCCGCCGTGGCCGACGGCAACCAGGCCGTGATCCTCCCGCAGGTCACCTTCGGCATCGCCGTGCGCATGGCTGTCATGAGCATGCTGGGCAGTCACTGAAAGACAGGTTTTCGACAATGAACATCCACATCAGTAACGGCCGTCTCATCGACCCGGCCAATCGCATCGACGCCAGGCAGGACATCTTCATCGCCGACGGCAAGATCGTCGGCGTCGGCTCCGCCCCGGACGGCTTCAAAGCCGCCCACACCATCAATGCCAGCAAGCTCGTCGTCGCGCCCGGCCTCATCGACCTGGCCGCCCGCCTGCGCGAACCCGGCTTCGAATACCGGGCCACCCTCGAATCCGAACTCGACGCAGCCATGGCCGGCGGCGTCACCAGCCTGGCCATTCCGCCGGACACCGATCCGGTGCTGGACGAACCCGGCCTCGTCGAAATGCTCTGCTACCGGGCCAAGAAGCTCAACCGCGCCCACATCTACCCGGTCGGCGCCCTCACCATCGGCCTGAAGGGTGAACAACTCTCCGAAATGGCCGAGCTCGTCGAAGCCGGTTGCGTGGCCTTCAGCCAGGCCAATACGCCCATCCTCGACACCCGCGTCCTCGGCCGCGCCATGCAGTACGCCGCCACTTTCGGCTTCCGCATCTGGCTGCAGCCCCTCGACCCCTACCTCGCCCGCGGTGGCGTAGCCCACGACGGCGAAGTCGCCTCCCGCCTCGGCCTGCCCGGCATTCCGGCCAGCGCCGAAATCGTCGCCCTCTACACCTACCTGCGCCTGGCCAAACAGACTGGCGCCCGCCTGCACATCACCCGGGTGTCGTGTGGCGAGAGCCTCGATCTCATCGAGCACGCCCGCCAGGATGGCGTCGATGTCACCTGCGACGTGGCAGCCCACCACCTGCACCTGTGCGACATGGACATCGGCTACTTCAATCCCCACTGCCACGTGGTGCCGCCGCTACGCAGCCAGCGCGACCGCATTGCGCTGTCCAAGGGGCTGGCCGACGGACGCATCAACGCCATCTGCTCCGACCACACACCGGTAGACGACGACGCCAAGCAAGCCCCGTTCAGCGAATCCGAGCCCGGCACCACCGGCCTCGAACTCCTGCTGCCGCTCACTCTCAAATGGGCTGCCGAGCACAATCTGCCACTCCTCGACGCACTCTCCCGCATCACCTCCGAGGCCGCGAAGATCGCCGGCATCGCCAAGGGTGGTCACCTATCGGTCGGCGCCCGCGCCGACGTCTGCATCTTTGACCCCGATACTCACCAGCTCATCGACCGCAGCATGCTCAGGAGCCAGGGCAAGAACACGCCCTTCCTGGGCCTCGAGTTGCCGGGCAAGGTTCGCTACACACTGGTCGAAGGCACGCTGATGTACGAAGCACACTGACGCGCTGGCCCGCCACTGCCTCGCCCGACGGCGTCTTCGAGGCGCCGTTTTTTTTCATACGTCATGAAGTTTTGCGCGCTGCTGCCGATAAGCCATCGACTGACTTTTTTTGCAGCGGCAGAGATCCGTCAGTCCGGAAATACTTCGCAGGGGCCCCGCTCCTGCCCCGACAGGAGGAACAGAGTGATCAGCGGTTCAGTCGAGCAAGCTGCGGAACGACTCCGCAAGGCCGTGCCCATCATGGTGAAGCACGGCATTCCGGTTACACCGCTCAACTACGCACTGTGGTACTCCTACGTATCTAACGAGGATCCGAGCCTCAACCTGCGCATCGACGAAATCGTCGCCGCCTACGGAACGATGCCGCTGACCTCGGCGGAAAGCCTGTTCCGCGACCATGTATCCCCTGCCGGCAACTACGAGACCACTCTGGGTCGCGTAAAGGACACTCTCGAGCAGATGGTGCACAGCATCGACAAGGATCTGCACGCCACCATCGCGGATACGCGCTCCTTTTCCACCCTGCTCGACGAATGCAACCGCGACCTGCGCACGCCGAGCACCGGCATGGCCAGTATTGACGACATGTTCGGAACCCTCGACAAGCTGCTTCAGGGTTCCACCGCAATGCAGGAAAACACCTCGCGCTTCGAGCAGCGCCTGGCTTCCGCCAACGACGAAATCCGTCGCCTCCGCGGCGAACTCGAAACCCTGCGCCAGGATGCAATGAACGACGAGCTGACCGGCGTATTCAACCGGCGTGCCTTCGACGTCGAACTCAACCAGTTCATCGGCCACGGCGACCGGGGTCCCGCTATTCACCTCGGTCTGCTCGACATCGATCACTTCAAGCAATTCAACGATCGCTTCGGCCACCAGGTCGGAGACCGGGTGCTGAACCTTGTCGGAAAACAACTCAACGCGACAAGCCGACTCGGCGTTTCGGTTTACCGCTACGGCGGCGAGGAGTTCGCACTGATTTTCTGTGGCGGAACGGCCGCACAGGCCATCAAGCTGGTCGAGGCCCTGCGAATTTCCATCGAACGGCTGGTACTCAAGGACAGTCGCAACGGGGAACGCCTCACAAACATCACCGCATCCATCGGCATCGCCAGCCGCATTTCCGGGGAGACGGCGGAAGCCCTGGTGACCCGTACCGACGCCGCGCTCTACAAGGCCAAGAACAACGGCCGCAACCAGGTTTGTCAGGCCTGAGGAGCACACCGCCGGCAACATCTTCCGCTCCAAATGAAAAAGCCCGAAACATGCGTTTCGGGCTTTTTCATTCTTGACGAGCTGGCGAGGACTTACTTCTTGTCGTCCTGCAGCGCCTTCTCGAGAGCCTTGGCTGGATCATCCTCAGCAGGCGGAGCCGTGCCGTCTTTCGGTTCAGAGTCAAACTGCACAGCGGAATCGTCCGGCATTTCACTATCCGGAACCACGATCTCGACCTTGTCGGTATCGATCACTTCCTGCTTGTCCAGCCCCATCGTCACCAGTTGCGGAAAGACGATGATGATCGCAACCATGATGATCTGGATGATCACGAAGGGCACCGCACCCCAGTAGATCTGCGTCGTCTTGACCGTTGGCGGCGCCACCGAGCGCAGGTAGAACAGCGCAAAACCAAAAGGCGGATGCATGAACGAGGTCTGCATGTTCACCCCAAGCAGCACGCCAAACCAGATCAGGTCGATGCCAAGCTTCTCGGCAACCGGTGCAAGCAGCGGCACCACGATGAAGGACAACTCGAAGAAGTCGAGGAAGAACGCCAGCAGGAAGATCAGGATGTTCACCACGATCAGGAAGCCGAGCTGGCCGCCGGGAAGGCCTGCGAGCAGATGCTCGACCCACAGATGGCCTTCGACCCCGTAGAAAGTCAGCGAGAAGACCCGCGCCCCCACCAGGATGAAGACCACGAAGGTGGTGAGTCTGGCCGTGCTTTCCATCGCCTGCTTGAGCAGCTTGACGTTCAGGCGCTTGCGGGCAACCGCCAGCACCAATGCACCGAAGGCCC
>Ga0209277_10000546_pt1 | contig 18897 bp, 18 predicted proteins | sample JI81AbrownDNA_FD_187503 | JGI IMG/M metagenome (GOLD analysis project Ga0209277, IMG submission 187503) | Wastewater effluent complex algal communities from Wisconsin, to seasonally profile nutrient transformation and Carbon sequestration -... | ecosystem: Engineered > WWTP > Effluent > Algae... | reverse complement strand
GACGTAATACTGGTCGTCAATTTCCACGGGTGGAAACAGGCCTGGCAATGCGGAACTGGCCTGCACAGCTTGAGAGATCGGCACATGGTCCCAGCCTGGCCGCCCAAAGGGGGCCGGCTCAGCACTGTCCAGGTTGGTTGCAACCAAGGTGAGCTTGGTTTTTAGTTTGCGGAAGTCGTTCGTTCGGCCCTTCTGGCTAAACAGGCGTGCAAGCTGGGTATCGACCTGCTGGTTTGAAAATGCGCCAGTTGGCAGTCCAGGCGCAAGCCGCTCAAGCGCCGTCATGAAGGACTTGCGGCCCAGAGTCATGCCCCAGAATGCAGAGAGTAGCAGCCCCGGCAGCATGATGCCGCGTCGCGCAAACTCGCCATATGCGGGTTCCATCAACCAGGAGGGGTCAAACGTCTCTGATTTCTCGTTGTCGTTTTCAATGAATGAAGCGCAAAGTTCACGTGGGGTCATGCCATTGGCCATCGCTGCAACGATGAAACCGCCCGCAGATACACCCACGTAGTGATCCAGCTTGGTGAAGTCCAGACCCACCAACGATTCTTCCAGTGCGCACATGGCGCCGACTTCATATATCGCCCCCAGAGGACCGCCACCAGCCAAAGCCAGTGCGATCTTCGGAGTCTTGATTGTTTTAGCGTTCATAAGAGCAAAGTGTAGATGCCTGAGGATGGGCGTGGTGTTGCGCTGCAGCAATAAAAAAGAGCGCCTAGGCGCTCATCAATCGGAGACTGCAAGGTCCGCATGCTTCATGCTGCTGCGTCTCGCTATTCCGTAGATTTTTTTATTCGGCTTTGGCTGCCGCAGGTTTTGCAGCGGGTTTTGCCTTGGCTGGTGATTTCTTTGCCGCGGTTTTTGGCGCTGCCGCCTTGCGAGCAGGTGCTTTTACCGCTGCTTTGGGTGCCGGAGTTTTGGTCGACAGCTTCTGAACGGCTTTGTTGAGTTCATCAATGCGAGCAATCAGCGCGTTCACATCCTTGGCGGAGGGAACGCCCAGCTTGTTCAGCGCTTTTGCGACGCGCTCTTCAAAAATGTTCTCCAGCTTGTCCCAGCCACCCGATGCTTTGCTGGAGATGTCAGTGGCCATGTTGGACATCTTGGAGGTAGCCTCCGACAGCTTCTCTTCTGCGGCGGCCTGTGTCTTGCGCTGAATACTGACGCCTTCCTTGACCAGGGACTCAAAAGCCTTGCTGCCTTCGGCCTGCGCGCGGGTGAACGCACCCAGACCGGCTTGCCAGATCTGTTGGGCGGAATCCTTCACTGAGCCGGACAGTTGTTCGCCAGTGGATTTGATGGATTTGTTCTTTTGCAGTTTTTTGACCATGAGAGTCTCCAGTAAGCAGTAAATTAGGTTTATAACTTTACGCGCAAGCTGTCGATCTTTGTAGGGGGCACTTCCTATTTTTCGTGTCAGCGATAATGTCCACTCTTACCTCGCTATCTCCAAGCCACTTCGTCTTATGATTTTTAACGCTTCACGTACGTCGATGCCGAAAGTCGCGCTCATAACAGGTATTACGGGACAGGACGGCTCTTACTTGGCCGAGTTGCTGCTTGAGAAGGGCTATGTCGTCCACGGCATCAAGCGCCGGGCCAGCTCCTTTAACACCAGTCGGGTAGACCATATCTACCAGGATCCGCATGTAGACAACGCCCGGTTCAAGCTGCACTACGGTGATTTGAGCGACACTAGCAACCTCACGCGCATCATTCAGCAAGTGCAACCCGACGAGGTATACAACCTAGGTGCACAGAGCCATGTGGCGGTCAGCTTTGAGAGCCCCGAATACACCGCCGATGTAGACGGCATGGGCACGTTGCGAATTCTGGAAGCCATTCGTATTCTTGGGCTGGAAAAGAAAACCCGCTTTTATCAAGCCTCGACCAGCGAACTGTATGGTTTGGTGCAAGAAATTCCGCAAAAGGAAACCACGCCTTTTTACCCGCGCAGCCCCTACGCCGTGGCCAAACTCTATGCCTACTGGATCACGGTGAATTACCGTGAGGCTTACGGCATGTATGCCTGCAACGGCATTCTGTTCAACCATGAAAGTCCGCGCCGCGGCGAAACCTTTGTCACCCGCAAAATAACGCGGGGATTGGCCAATATCGCCCAGGGCCTGGAAGACTGTCTCTACATGGGTAATATGGACGCCCTGCGCGACTGGGGCCATGCCAAAGACTACGTCCGCATGCAATGGATGATGCTGCAACAGGACAAGCCCCAAGACTTTGTCATTGCCACCGGCGTGCAATACAGCGTGCGCGACTTCATCACCTGGACGGCAGCGGCCCTGGGTATATCGGTCCGGTTCGAAGGACAAGGAGCCAATGAGCAGGCGGTGGTCACATCTATCAAGGGTGACAATGCCCCGGCACTCAAGGTGGGGCAGATCCTTGTAAAGGTGGATCCGCGTTATTTCCGTCCTACTGAGGTCGAAACCCTGCTGGGGAATCCATCCAAGGCTAAAGCGGAACTCGGCTGGGTACCGGAAATCACCGCACAGGAAATGTGCCAAGAAATGGTTGAATTTGATCTGGCCCAAGCTAAACAGCATGCGCTACTCAAAAAGCATGGCTATGCAGTGAACGTGAGCGTGGAATGACGGCTGAACGCATCTACGTTGCTGGGCACCGTGGAATGGTGGGCTCAGCTATTGTCCGCACCCTATTGGCGCAGGGGATGCCGCAAAACGCCATCATCACCCGCACCCACGCTGAGCTAGATCTTTGCAATCAGCAGTCGGTGCTGGATTTTTTTGCAGTGGAACGCCCCACGCAGGTTTACCTGGCAGCGGCCAAGGTGGGAGGCATTCATGCCAATAACACCTACCCGGCTGAATTCATTTATCAAAACCTGATGATGCAGGCCAATGTGATTCACGCAGCGCATACCCATGGTGTGCACAAACTGCTGTTCCTGGGGTCCAGCTGCATTTATCCCAAGCTGGCGCCGCAACCCATGGCCGAAGAGGCCTTGCTTACCGGCCCGCTGGAGCCTACCAATGAACCCTACGCCATCGCCAAGATCGCGGGTATCAAGCTGTGCGAGAGTTACAACCGGCAGTATGGACGAGATTACCGAAGCGTCATGCCAACAAACCTTTACGGCCCGGGTGACAACTACCACCCAGAGAACAGCCACGTCATCCCTGCTCTTCTTCGTCGCTTCCATGAAGCCAAAGTTAACGGGGCTCCAGAGGTGGTTATCTGGGGAACCGGTACTCCTCGGCGAGAATTTTTATATGTGGAAGATATGGCTGCCGCAAGTGTCTTTGTGATGAATTTGTCCAAAGCGCACTACGAAACACAAACACTACCTTTGCAAAGTCACATCAATGTTGGCTATGGATCTGACGTAACCATCACTGATTTGGCTCGGGCAATTGCTGCAGTAGCGAATTTCCGTGGTTCAATCTCATTCGATACCACTAAGCCTGATGGTTCTCCAAGAAAATGGATGAACAGCGGGAAGTTGATGTCTTTGGGTTGGCGTCCGGAAGTTAGTCTGGAGGACGGCCTAGCGCGTGCGTACCAAGACATGGTTAATCGTGAAATACGTCGTTTCTAATTGCTCGCCCGACACTTCACAAGTTCACAATGGATCGTTCCACAACACGAAATCCCTCGTCTTTTGAAGACACGCGCGGTTCGCTCACCGCGTTAGAGGGAGCTTTGCCATTTGATGTGGTGCTCAGCTATTGGATTGCGGCGCTGATGGGAAGGTTAGTGGCGGCCATCGTCACCACCGTACGAGGCAGGCACTATTAGTAGTGAACGGCGCTATCTCCATTTACATGAATGACGGCATCAGCAGTGAAGCTGAGTCACCCAGGCCAATTTCCATTGGTAGAACCCAAGGTCTGGTACACGATGAAGTTTAGTGCGGAGTCTGTGTTGATCCATTTCTACTCACACCTATGACCGCAGCGAGTACATTGATACACCATACGAATTGAAGTAAATGATTGAATATGAAAACTTGGCCAAATTCAACCAGCTATTTGTGGATGAGTTAGGGGTTGCGCTGTTGCGCATCAAATTTTGGCATCTGGATGATATGACAGCCCACAAGCGTGCGTTGGCTGATAAGTTGCATGCGACTGAGTTGAGCCTGCCGATCTCTCTAGGGCATACCCCAGATGAAGTCGGTCGGGTGTGTCAAGTGCTGGCAGATTTCGTCTCGGCATGAGCGGCAGGGCGCCCTGCTGGTCCGCGCCAGATCAACATGTCTAGTTTGTTCAGTCATGCGTCATGGGGTGGTGTGTCGGCCGCGATCCGGTTGGTGTTTGGTGTCGGGAGTCTTTTTCTTTCGATCCGACTGGCCGGGGCGGAATTCTACGGATATCTGGCGCTGATGCTCTCGGTGACCGCCTTCTATGTGGCGTTCATCAATAGCGTCCACACGATTGCCGTCACGCGTGCGGCCGAATACAGGAGCATGCCCGAAGTCATCGCCGACAGGACGCGGCTTTTTTCTGCGGTCTGGCTGGTGACCCTGTTGAGTGTCGCCTTGCTGGTTCTGCTTGCCCTGCCGCTGGGACCTGCCGTCATCCGAACTTTCGTCTACACCGGGGATGACGCTGCAGTCGTGCGGCAACTCGCGGACCTGCAGATGCTGGTGATCGCCCTGGCGGCATGCCAGTTGCTGGTGGCCGGCAATGTGGCCGTGATCGAGGGACTGGGGCGTTTCGACCTCGCAGCCCGGGCGCAGATTTTCGGGCCGCCAGCCACTTTCGTCCTGTTGGCGACGGGTTTTGTCACGAACGCCAGCGTGGATATTGTTGATGTCGGCAGGAGCTATCTGCTGGGCACGATACTGGAGCTGGCTGTCACCACGTGGGTACGGCTGCGGATGGGCTATCGCCATGCCCTGCTGCCTTCCACCCAGGCCCTGGTGCTGATCCCAGAGCTGCTGCGGCATGGGTTGATGTTGCAGGGCGCAAGTCTGGTGAACATCTTTTTCGATCCCTTCAACAAGTTCCTGCTGAACCATTTCGTCGGACCCGCCAGCGTCACCGCCTATGAGATCGCAACGAAGATCGTTGCAGGCATTCGGGGCCTGTTTGGTGGGGCCTTTCGGGTATTCCTTCAACTATCGGACAAGTTGGGCGCCGACGGCGGCGAGGATTACCTGAAGGTGATGCGCTATGGCATGGTGCCAGCGATGCTGATGCACGGTGCAGGTTGCGTGCTCATGGTTCTTCTGAGCCGGTTCTGGCTTGGCTCGGAAATGGACGAGCTGTCGCTTTTTTACTTTTTGCTGATACCGTCGAGTATCGGCATCATCTTCGCCGCCCCCCTTTACGGAGCACTGATCGGGATACGCGACCTTGCCTTCATCTTCAGGATGCACGTCAACCTGGCAGTGCTCAATCTCCTGGCCTCATCCCTGCTGATTCCTTTCCTCGGCTTGTATGGCGCCGGCGTCGGCCTGACGTTGACGACCGCATACAATGCTGCGGCAGAGTACAGGCGGTACATCAGTATGATTGGCCCGATACCGGGGTTTGGAGCGGAGGTCGGGCGGCTCAAGAGCCGTTTTGCGGGCTCCGTGGCGCTGACGCTGGCGGCGCTGGCGGCAGATTACGTGATCCAGGATGTAACGATACTAGTGGCCGTGGAGGCCGTCGTAATGACAGGATTCGCCGTTCTTTTCCTGATGGAACCCCTGACTGCCCGCGTGATGAGTTCCGTGCTGCGCAGGCGGGGCAGCAAACAATGATTGGAAAGTAGCATCGCCTTGAAGCCGGTCAAGATCTATCTCATTTCCCCGCGCGAGCCGTCGGGCGCCACCTGGCTCATCAACTGTCTTCTGGAGCTGGGGGTCAAGACCTACCGGGAGACGCTGGGGGACATGTGGATGCCCACCCGTGGGGGTGGCTACACCCTGAACCTGGTCGAGAACCACCTCAAGAAGTGGTTGCCCATCCTCAGCGCGCGTGAGACCTTTGATTTCCGTGACGATATCGAGGTCGAGTGGGCGCACCAGTGGCCGACACGTAGGCATGCCAGGCACCGGATCATCTATTTCGTCCGCGATCCGCGCGACGCCATATTTTCCCGCTACCGCCGCGAATCGCCGGACATGTCATTCGCGGAGTTCCTCGACTTTCCGGACCCGCATACGCTGCACGACAAGATCGACACCTGGTCAATGTTCAACGACTTGTGGCTGCGCCAGCCGGACATCCGCGCGTTCCGCTTCGAGGACTACAAGAGCGATGCGCGCAGGACGCTGGAGGCGATCCTCGACTATGCCGGACTTCAGGTGATGGAGCCGGAGCTGACGCTGGCGCTCGAGAATTCCACCTTTGAAATGGCGGCGCTCGCCGAGAAGAAGTACCGCGAGGACAACCCGGAGGATGCGCAGCTGATCAATCGCGCCAGCCAGGTGGGCGGCTGGAAGGTGTCCGACGATGCGGCCGGCATAAGCAGGATCACCCGGCAGACGGCGGGCTTGCTGCACCATTTCGGCTATGAGGCCGGCCAGGCCGTCGCACGGAACAGCTACCTACCCCAGGCCGCCGTGCTCGGCTTCTACCGGCAACTGGCCGTGACGCCCGATTTCTGGCGGGATGCGCGAACCGGCGATGCCCCGGATTGCCAGAGCGAGTCGACCGATCGGCTGCTCCGGTTCATGGACGCGCTGGACGACGACCGCTTGCGGCGTTCGGGTCTGACGCCCTATGAGATCCATGTCCTGCTCCGCAGTCTTGACGAATTTGCCGCGGGCGTGGGTGCCCGGAAACGGCCCGGATTGGCCTGGACGCAGGAGCACCGCCTGGCCCGCCTCTGGTGGCGGTGCGTGGATTACATGAAGAGGCACAATATTCAGACGCCCGGCTGGTTCCGGGTGTGGACGTGGCGCCTGCGGGGCGTTTTCAAGAATCTGATGCTAGGCAAGCAGACATGAGCCAAGGCGCGGTCTACTGGATCACGGGTCTTTCGGGGGCGGGCAAGACGACGCTGGCCGTCAGGCTGGTGGAGCTCCTGCGCGCCCGGGGGCTGCAGGTGGTGTTTCTGGACGGCGATGAATTGCGGGAGGTGTTCGGCGCCGCCGCGGCCAACCAGCAGAACCACGGCCGCGAAGGCCGTCTGGCACTGGCCATGCAGTACGCGCACCTGTGCCGGGTGATCGCGGCGCAGGGGCTGACCGTGGTGATCTCCACGATCTCCCTATTTCGCGAAGTGCATGCGTGGAACCGCGCCCAGCTGCCGGGCTACTTCGAGATCTATCTGAAGGTGCCCGAGGAAGAGCTGCGCCGGCGTGACCCCAAGGGCATCTACCGCCGCTACGATGCGGGGGAGATCAGCAATGTGGCCGGGCTCGACCTAGTGGTCGACGAGCCAGAATCCCCCGATTGGGTCGCAGAGTATTCGTCGGATATGAATGTCCAGCGATTGGCAGACAATTTGATTGAGCAACTTATGGAGAGAAAATTGCTATGAAAACCGAATGGGATTACACGACTCTGGCGGACGCCTACCTCAAGCGGCCTGATTACGCGGATGCTGCCATCGATGGAATGCTTTCGATCGCGGGAGCCGAGAAGGGCGACAAATTCTGTGATGTGGGTGCTGGCGTGGCGCACTTGACCCTTATGCTGGCTGCTCGAGCCCTGGATGTGGTTGCGGTCGAGCCCAATGACGCTATGCGTGCCAATGGGATGAAGCGGACTGAAAAACTGTCCAATGTCCAGTGGTTTGAAGGCACAGGAGAGAAGACCGGCCAAAAAACACAGGTATTTGACATGGTGACTTTTGGCAGCTCATTCAATGTTTGCGATCGACCGGTCGCTTTGAAGGAGACGGCGCGGATTCTGAAGCCCCGTGGTTGGTTCGCGTGTATGTGGAACCATCGCCAACTCGATGATCCGATTCAGTCTCGTATCGAAGCCATCATCAAGGAGCATGTCGCTGGCTATGGGTACGGCACCCGCCGCGAGGATCAGACGGCTGTGATTGACGCGAGCGGCTTGTTCGGTCCGGTGGTCCATCTGGACTCCCGAGTCATGCATCAGCAAACCATCGGAGAGTGTGTCGAAGCGTGGCGCTCCCACGCCACTCTGGAGCGTCAAGCGGGCGCTGCTTTCGCGCAAGTTGTCGCTGCGATAGAGAAATATCTCGTGAGTCTGGGGACTCCCATGATTCAAATTCCCTACTCGACGAATATCTGGGTTGCCCAGTTGCGATAACGAGGCCTGAATGCTTCCCAGGTTCTCCACCAAAGCCGGCACGCTGGCGCAGCTGCAGGGGCGCGTGCGCTCCGCGCGGATTGCGCCGCTGGTGTGGTTCACCGTGCAGGACTGGCGCGCCGACCGGGCCGCCTGCCTGGCGCGTGTGGCGCCGGCGGTGGGGAAGGGGCCGTGGATCGTGCGTTCCAGCTGTCAGCGCGAGGACGGCGCGGGCAGCTCCAATGCGGGGGCCTTCCTGTCCCTGCCCGATATCTCGGTCCAGGGGCTCGAGGCGGCGATCGATCAGGTCATCGCGTCCTATGGCGCCGCGGTCGCCGCGGACGAGGTGCTGGTCCAGCCCATGCTGCAGGACGTCGTGCGTTCTGGCGTCGCGTTCTCGCATGACCCCAACACCTGCGCACCCTATCGCGTGGTGAACTGGACGGAGGGGACGGACACCACGGCGGTCACCGGCGGCATGGGCGGGCGCACCTGGCAGCAGGCAGGCGCCTCGCCCCTGCCGGCGCCGCAGGCGCTGGCAGGCGTCGTCGAGCTGCTCAAGGAGTTGTCGACGCTGTTCATTGATGCGCCGCTGGACTGCGAATTTGCCGTGACGATGGACGGCGCGCAGCAGGTGCTGTGGCTGCTGCAGGCACGCCCTCTGGTGTTGCAGCGGGCGCCGGAGTCGGCCGCCGACCAGGCGATCCGGCTGGAGCGGGTGCGCGACAAGGTGGCGCGGGGAATGATGCCCCACCCCTTCCTGATGGGGCGTCGCACGGTCTATGGCGTGATGCCGGACTGGAATCCGGCCGAAATCGTCGGCATCCGGCCCAAGCCCCTGGCCCTGTCGCTCTATCGCGAGCTGATCACCGATGCGATCTGGGCCTATCAGCGACACAACTACGGCTACCGGAACCTGCGCAGCTTCCCGCTGATGCCGCATTTTTTCGGACTGCCGTACATCGATGTGCGGCTGTCATTCAATTCCTTCATCCCGGCCGATCTGGATGAAGGCCTGGCAGGGCGGCTGGTCGACCATTACATCGACCGTCTGCTGGCCGAGCCCACCCTGCATGACAAGGTGGAATTCGAGATAGTCTTTTCCTGCTACACGCTGGACCTGCCGGAGCGCCTGGGCCGTTTGGGCGAGGCGGGCTTTTCCAGAGCGGAGCAGGAGACGATAGCCGCCAGCCTGCGCGGGCTGACTAACCGCATCGTCCATCCCCAGGAGGGCTTGTGGCGCGGCGATGCGGCCAAGCTGGACGTGCTCAATGCGCGGCGCGAGGAGCTGCTGGCCTCCAGTGCGGACCCGCTGGAACGGATCTACTGGCTGCTCGAAGACGCCAAGCGCTACGGGACCCTGCCTTTCGCCGGCCTGGCACGTGCCGGTTTTGTCGCGGTGCAGATGCTGAAGTCGCTGGTGGCCGTCGGCGTGTTCTCGCAGGGCGACTATGACGCCTTTCTCGGCAGTGTATCGACGGTCAGCGGTCAGCTGGCGCGTGACCGCGCCACGCTGGACAAGGCGACCTTCCTGGCCCGTTACGGCCATCTGCGTCCCGGCACCTATGACATCCTGTCGCCGCGCTACGACGAGGCGCCCGAGCTGTATTTCGACTGGAGCCAACGCCCGGCGGCGCCGGAGGCGGCCAGGCCATTTTCATTGACGCTGCCGCAGATGCGCGAAGTCGGCAGGCTGCTGGAGGCGCACGGCCTGCAGCCGGACCCAGTTGGCCTGTTCGATTTCCTGCAGGCCGGTATCGAGCTGCGCGAACTGGCCAAGTTCCATTTCACGCGCAACCTGTCGGACGTGCTGGCTCTGGTGGCCGAGTGCGGTGCCCGCTGGGGCTTCTCACGTGACGACTTGGCCTATTGCGACATTGCCGCCTTCCGGGAGCTGTATGTGGCGGCGGCGGACCCGCGGGATGTGCTCATGCGCAGCATCGAGCAGGGCAAGGCGCGGTATGAGGAGACCCTCAGGGTCTCGCTCCCTCCGTTGATCGCCCGTCCCGAGGACGTGTGGGCCTTCGAGTGGCCGGAGAGCGCGCCCAACTTCATCACTCAGAACCAGGCCACGGCACCCGTGGTCTCGTGCAGCGAGCGCGACAGCCTGGCCGGTGCCATCGTGTGCATCCCCAATGCGGATCCGGGGTTCGACTGGCTGTTCGCTTATCCCATCGCCGGTCTGATCACGGCGTGGGGCGGCGCCAATTCGCACATGGCCATTCGTGCCGGCGAACTGGGCCTGCCCGCGGTCATCGGTGCGGGGGAGGTCCTGTACCGGCGCTGGTCGGGGGCGCAGCGGCTTCACCTGGACTGCGCCGGACGCCGGGTCGAGGTGCTGGCATGAAGGCCGTCGCCGTCAGCCAGCGGGTCGACGACTACCCGCAGCGCCGCGAGACGCGGGACGCACTGGACCAGCGTCTGGTCCAGTGGCTGCATACGGCCGGCTATATGCCTTATCCGGTGCCCAATGTGCTGTTCGATGCCCATGCGCTGGGCGCCTGGCTGGACGGCCTGCAGCCGGCCGGCATCGTGCTCTCGGGTGGCAATGACCTGGGTCAGGCCGGGCGCAGGGACCGTACGGAAGAGGCGCTGCTCGACTACGCGCAGCAACATCACCTGCCCTTGCTGGGCATCTGCCGGGGTATGCAGATGATGGGGGTGCGGACGCAAACCGAACTCAAGCCGGTGACTGGGCATGTGGCGAGCCGGCACGTGCTGTCCGGCGAGTACGCCGGCAGCGCCAACAGCTATCACAACTATTCCCTGGCCGCTTGCCCAGCGGATTTCCGCGTGCTGGCGCAAAGCGAAGACGGCGAGATCGAGGCGGTCCGGCACCTGACGCTGCCGTGGGAAGGCTGGATGTGGCATCCCGAACGGGAGGATGCCTTCTCTGCGCAGGACCTGCAGCGCCTCCGGAGCCTGTTCGGTGCGTGAGTGGCTCGATCTGGCGATGACGGCAGCGAAGGAGGCCGGCGAGGCATTGCTGGCCTACCACGACCAGCAGCTCAGGGTCGAGGTGAAGGGCGATGGCTCGCCCATCACGCTGGCGGATCGGGCGGCCCATACCCTCATCACGAACCGACTGGCAGTCAGCGGGATGACTGTCGTCTCGGAGGAGGGGACGGATCTGTTCCTGGATGCATCCCGCTACTGGCTAGTCGATCCCTTGGATGGCACCAAGGATTTCCTGGCGGGCAACGGCGAGTTCACCGTCAATATCGCGCTGGTGGATGGAGTAGCGCCGGTGCTGGGGGTGGTGTATGCCCCGGCACGCGGCGAAATCTATGCCGGGGGGCGGGGGCTGGGTTGTTGGGTGGACCGGCTGGGCGCTGGCGATCGCAAGCCGTGCGGCCTTCATCCCCGATCAGATACCTGCCGGATGACGGTGAGTCGTTTCCATGACCATCCGGACGTGGACATCTTCGCGCAGGCCAACCTTATCCACGAACGTGTGGCTGTTGGGTCTGCATTGAAATACAGCTATCTTGCGGCGGGACTGGCGGACGTGTTCCCTCGCCTGGTCGGCAGTTCCGAGTGGGATACTGCGGCGGGACAGGCGGTGCTGGAGGCGGCCGGAGGCGCGGTGCTCGACTGGCATACCGGCCAGCCCTTGTGCTACGGCAAGCCGGGCCGCCGGAACCCGCGGCTGCTGTCATTGCGCGCGCCCTACGTCTACAGTGATTTTCAATTGCAAACCTACCAACCGGAACTTCTATGAAAGCCATCATCCTGGCGGCGGGGCGCGGAAGCCGCATGAAAAACCTGACCGAAGAGCGGCCCAAATGCCTGGTCGAGTTGCACGGCAAGCCTTTGCTGGAGAGGCAGCTCGCCGCCTTGCGTGGCGCCGGGATCGAACAGATCGCCATCGTCACGGGCTACAAGCGCGAACTGCTGTCGAATCGCGGGATCGTGGAGTTCCATAACCCGCGCTGGGCGGAGACCAATATGGTCGCTTCGCTGGCCTGCGCCCAGGAGTGGCTGCGCGGCGGGCCCTGCGTCGTCAGCTATTCGGACATCTTTTATGAAGCCAGTGCGCCGCGCCTGTTGATGGAGACGGATGCGGAATTGGCCATCACCTACGACCCCAACTGGCGTGCGCTGTGGGAAAGCCGCTTCGAGGATCCGCTGTCGGACGCCGAAACCTTCAAGATGAACGATCGGCGCGTGTTGCTCGAGATCGGCCAGAAGCCCACGCGCATCGAAGACATCCAGGGGCAGTACATGGGGCTGCTGCGATTCACGCCGGCAGGCTGGAGCAAGGTGGAGACCTTGCGCGCGACACTGGACGATCGTTTGCGGGACAAGCTGGACATGACCGGCATGCTGCAGCGCCTCATCGCAGGTCACGGTGCGCAGATCCTGGCCCTGCCCTACAGCGAGCGCTGGGGCGAGGTCGACAGTGCCGAAGATCTGGCTGTCTATGAAAAGTCGAACTGACCTAGTGTCCCTGAGCCGAACATGCAGACGAACCCGATCCCGGTCGACAACCATTTGACGCACGGCGCCTGTCCCCTGTGCCGGTCGGACGAGGTGGCCAGGCGCGGTCATCTGGACTACACCGGACGGGTCAGTTTTTCGAGTCGCGCGATCGATCTGGCCCGCGTGCCGGAACTGTGGCGGTGCCGGCAGTGCGGCTCGGGCTTCGTGCAGAACGTCGTGGATGCCGAGACGGCCAGACGCCTCTACTCGTCCGGAGAGGCGGGTGATCGCTGGGCCACCCAGTCTTTCCAGGAAACCAAGACGCGTCTGGTCGTGCAGCGCATGGGAGAACTGTTCCGTTCAGGAGGACGGGTGATCGATGTCGGCTGCAACACCGGCGAAATGCTGGATTTCGCCCGGCAGCTGGGCTGCTCGACCGCCGGTCTGGAATATTCGGAGCAAAGCCGGGCCGTGCTGCGGGAGAAAGGCCACGAGGCCTACCAGTCTTTCGACGAAGTGCCGGGGCAGTTCGACATCATTTCGGCCTTCGACCTGATCGAGCATCTGTACGATGTGCCGGCCTTTCTCGAAACCTGTCATGCTAGGCTGGCCCAGGGTGGAAAGCTCGTGCTGCTGACGGGGGATATCGAGACCGCCAGTGCGCGCTTGGCCGGATCGCATTGGTGGTATGTGCAGTACCCGGAGCACATCGTGTTCCCTTCGGGCCGCTACCTCATGGGTTCGCCAGGGTTCAGGCTGTTGACGCTGGACAAGACCTATGCATCGATTGGGTATCAGCGTTCGCCGTTGCTGGGCGCGGCGCAATACATTCGCAAGCAGTTGCAGAGGCGACATTACAACGGACTGCCCTCACTGGGGCCTGACCATATGCTGATCGTTCTGGGCAGGATATGAACTTTTCCCGATGGCAGACAATGACTGATATGCAAAGAACCGTGCCTGATGGCGTCGACGACGGGACGCGCTGTCCCGTGTGCGGCGGAGCCGATTTCCTGACCTGGCGAAGGGCTCACGACGATCGCTACGGTCACCCTGGCAGCTTCGAGCTGGCGCACTGCAAGGCGTGCGGCCATCTAATGACCCTGCCGCGGCTTCGCGAGCGGGATCTGCCGGCGCTCTATGGCACGTACTACCCGCGCAAGGCCTTGTCATCGGAACTCATTGCCAGCCAGGCTCGCCACGCGATGGCGCCATTCGCCCGTCTACGGCGCTGGTGGATGGGGGTTGATAACCAAGGCCAATACCTGGCGAAGCCTGGCCAGAAGATGCTGGATATCGGGTGCGGCAGCGGGGTTTCCCTGCTGGAGGCGCAGGCGCTGGGCGCCCAGGCCTTTGGCATCGAGGCCGATCCCAATGTGGAGAAGCTTGCACGCGAACTCGGGCTCCGGATCCATCAGGGCAGCATTGAGGATCATCCGTTTCCGGACGTGGTCTTTGACCTGATCATCATGAACCAGGTGATCGAGCATATCCCGGAGCCGGACAAGGCCTTGCGCCTTGTCGCCAGCCGTCTGTCGCCGGGTGGGCGTGTGGTGCTGGTGTTTCCGAACCGTCGTTCGCTGTGGTGCAGGCTGTCTGGTCTGCGCTGGATCAACTGGCATATTCCCTACCACCTGCACCATTTTGACGCCGACACATTTCAGCGGCTGGCCCGACGTTCCGGCTTGATGGTGATCCGCACGCGCACTATCACGCCGAATCTGTGGACCTTGCTGCAACTGCGGGCCAGTAGAACACAGGTCCTCCAGGGGCAGCTCAGTCCGGTGTGGCAGGTCAAGGCGGGAGGCGCTGTCGGTGGGGCATCGCAGCGGGCTTCCGCCCGCCAGCTGTTGCGACGATCCCTAATCACAGGGGTAGTCGCTTCGTTCGCGCTGGTCAATCGATGTGTCGATCTTGTCGGGCAAGGCGACTGCCTGATGGTCGAGTTGGAGCGAGACGGAGGGTGATGACGGTACACGCACTCATACCCGTGTTCAACCGGCTGCCGATGACGCAGACGATGCTCGGCTGCCTGCGTAAGCAGGCGCTGGACGAGCCGCTGTCCATCACGGTCGTGGACGATGGGTCCACGGACGGCACGGAAGCCTATCTCCGGGAGCAAACCGATGTGACGACCCTGCGAGGTGACGGCAATCTCTGGTGGGGAGGTGCTATTGACAAAGGGCTGCGCCACATCCTGGCAATCGCTGCCCCCTCCGACTGGGTGCTGTTTGTCAACAACGATACCCAAATAGCTCCGGATTTTGTCCGGCTGCTGCTGAACGCGGCCAGGAAACACCAGCCCGCGGCCGTAGGCAGTGTCGTGCGCAATACGGATCCGCCATATCAGGTGCTTTCCGTGGGGCCTCGTATCCATCCCTGGACGTTCGACGTGCGTGAGATTCGGGGCGACGAGCTGGACGATGTGGAGCCCGGTCTTTCTTCGGTGGACGCCTTGAGCGGGCGCGGCGTGCTCTATCCGGTGGCCGCGTTGCGGCAAGTGAGCGGCATGCGCCCGAGTTGGCTGCCGCACTATCTCGCCGACTACGAGGTGTCGCTCAGAGTGAAGGCGGCCGGCTGGAAGCTTCTGGTGTCGCACTCGGCAGGGGTCCATTCCCGGGATGAGTATGGCAGTTCCAGCCGTTCGAACCATCTGTACGAACGGCTATTCTCGGTGCGCTCTCCCAATTACCTACCGGCCCAGCTGCGTTTTTGGTGGCAGGCGAGCAATGCGCTGGGGAAAATCACCTTCCCGTTGCGACTACCCTTGGCCTTCGCATGGAGACGATTCCGCAAAAGGTTCGCGATATCTGGGCAAGTGTCACAATGAGACATCAACTCACAGAGAAGAAACCGAAGGCATGAGCATGGATAGCATTCAGGCGCCCGTGGCATTGTTTGCCTATTCACGGGTGGACCATCTACGGCAGACGGTCACTTCCCTGCTGGCGAATGCCGGCTGTCGGGAGACCCGGCTCTACGTGTTCTGCGATGGCCCTAGGCGTCCAGAAGACAAGGCACAGATCGACGCCGTGCGTGACTACGTGGAAGGGATCGAGGGCTTCGCGTCGGTGACGCGGATTTATCGCCACAGCAACATCGGGCTCGCCGGCTCCATCATTTCTGGCGTCGGCCAGGTTCTGGCGCAGCATGGCTCAGTCATCGTCATGGAAGACGATCTGACGGTATCACCTCATTTTCTTGCGTACATGAACGACGGCTTACGGCTGTACCGGGACGAGGCGCGGGTTGCCAGCATCCACGGCTATGTGTTCCCGGTCGGAAAGGAGATGCCGGAGACCTTCTTCCTGCGCGGGGCAGATTGCTGGGGCTGGGCCACTTGGGAAAGGGCTTGGGCGCATTTTCAGCCTGATGGGGGAAAGCTGCTGGAGGAGTTGAGCCGTAAAGAGCTGACGCGATCTTTCGACCTTGACGGCTCCTACCCCTATACGAAGATGCTGAGAAATCAGATCGCGGGGAAAAACAACTCCTGGGCCATACGCTGGCGCGCTTCCTGCTATTTAAGCGACATGCTGACCCTGTATCCGGGGAGAAGCCTGGTCAACAATATCGGCATGGACAATAGCGGGGAGCACTGCTCGACCACGGACGCCTTCTTTCAGGTGACTGCGATCAACCCGATCGTCGTCAAGCGGCAGCTTCTGGAGGAGGACGCCTATGCAAGACGGGCCTTTGCCGAATTCCTGAAGAGGCAGTCATCGCTGCTGGCTCGGGGGAAACGTTTTCTCGACCGTCAGATCGCGCGAATTTTCTGAGTCGGGCATCGTTAAACCTTAGGTTGATCAAAGCATGGATGCAGCTTTCATACGTTGTTGGTATAGCGCCTCATGCTTGATAGACCCAAGTATCAAGTTCATAGGGGCTATGTGATTTCATTTTCAGTGTGTGTTTTCAAGGATGAGCAAAGCGTCTTCCTGTTGCGCCCGGGAATTCGGGAGTATTTCGCGGACCCCTTTATCCTGGGTGTTCATGGTGATACCGCGTATGTCCTGGTTGAGGTCTATCGCAGGCGGCGCAGAAAAGGGGACATCTGTCTTCTGACGGTGGACTTTCAGCGGCAGGCGTACCGGTTGGAGTCGCTCATCGAGGAGACGTATCATCTGAGCTATCCCTGCGTGATCAGGATGGGCTCTGATGAATATGTCATGCCGGAATCCGAAGCGGCAAGTGCCCAATACTTGTACCGGTTGGAGTGGGAACGGCAGAGCTTGCGTGCCAGTAAGACGGCCGCATTGCCCGGCAGATATGTTGACCTGACCGTCCGGCCGCAAGATGATGGGCGGTACGTCGCGCAGTTTTTCAACGGGACGTCCAATTCCAACGGGGTTCTGTTTGAAGCCGACCTAATGTTTGACGGGACGGAAGTTATCCGCTTGGGTGAGGAGGTCAGGGTCAGGGGGCGCCGGCGACCAGGGGGACGGATCGAAGGCGGCCCCCAACCGTTTCAGCGCCCCGGCGTGGATTACGGCAGCGGATTGGACCTCGTTGACGCATCGGGGCAGCTGGTCGCGCCTGAGGCGTTGGGGTTGCCGGCGCTGGTCTCCGCGCTTCAGCACCGGATGCATCATCTCAGCCAGTCACATGGTTGTATGACATTCGATGTCAAGGAGAAAGTCGCTCCCCGTTTGGTGCGGCAGGGATTCTTTGGCTCGGCCGCTCAGGTGAAGGCGCGCATTGAGTCGGACTGAAGGTGGCAGAAGAAGCTCACGGTGACGGACGGAAACGGCTTGTCGATGGCTTCCTATGGAAAAACTGGACATGAAACTCGTTTATGCAGTATTGCGGAACCTCCGCTCGTGGTTCGTGCGAAGGATATTCCCCCCGTACGAGTTCGCTACGGCGCCTCGTTCGGTCAAATTCGGATTTGATCGGGGTACGCCCATCGATCGAAAATACATCAGTGATTTCCTGCTGTCGCACAAGCAGGTCGTGAAAGGGCGATGCCTTGAAATCGGCGGCTCCGAGTATTGCGAGATGCTGGGTGTCCCACCAGTCGACACCTACGTTCTGGGGGCCAATGTCAGCGCGGGAGTGCGCAACATCCCGGGCGACCTGTCGGACATGAGCACGCTGCCGGAAACCAGATTCGACACCTTTATCTGCACCCAGACGCTCAATTTCATTTTTGACTTTGACGCGGCCATAGGAAATGCGCGCAAGCTGCTAACTCCTGGCGGGCATTTCATCGGAACGGTGTCAGGGGTGGCGCAGGTTTCTTTATATGATGCAGACAGGTGGGGGGATTTCTACAGATTCACGCCGGAGGCCATCAATAGGCATCTGCGCAAGCACTTCTCCCGCGTCGATATCGTCGTCTATGGCAATCACTATGCGTTGATGAACTACCTGACAGGGCACGCTTTTGAAGACCTGCGGCAGCCGCAAGAAATATGGAATCCAGATCCTCGATTTCCCATCATCGTGGGGTTCATTGCGACTTAATGATGGTTTATGAAGAACAGTTGACGTGTTTATAAAAAATCTCTCTCCTCTGATGGCAGTCAAACTGCTGGCGCTCTGGCTTTTGAGTCTGGTGCGCTCCCTGTCGTCGCGCCACCGTTACGTCCTGCTAAGCCTGCCGTTTCTCCAGCGGCAACGGGTCTGGCGCAAAGACGGTGGCGTTGTGGTTTTCGAGATCCGCGATGGCATCGACTGGTATACGGCTTACGAAATATTCCTGCTTCAGGATTATTCGATCCGCGGTTTGAAGCGGTGCAATGACATCCGGGAGTTTCATTCGCGACTGCTTGCCGGTGGCAAACGCCCGCTCATCATCGATTGCGGCGGGAATATCGGACTGGCAAGCAGGTTCTTTTGCCTGGAGTTTCCGAATTCGGCAATCATCAGTGTGGAGCCCAACCCCGGTAATGTGAGTGTCGCCCGGAAGAACAATACCGGCGCGGTGAATGTTGTCTGCTCGGCGGTCGGATCGAGCGATGGGCGCGGTTCGATCGTCGACCCCGGCCTGGGCGGTAATGCCTACAGGATGGTCGACGCATCCGACGGCCGGACCGAGATCCGTTCCATCAACAGCCTGCTTGCGAGTCTGGCCGGCGAGTCTTGCGTTCCGTTTCTGGTGAAAATCGACATTGAAGGCTATGAGAGCGAATTGTTCTCAAAGAATGTCGAGTGGATCGACAGATTCCCAGTCCTGATGATTGAGTTGCACGACTGGATGCTGCCCAAACAGGCGGCCTCAAGAAATTTTCTAGCGGAAATCTCTAGGCGCAACAGGGACTTTGTGCAGGTCGGCGGCAATATTTTTAGT
>Ga0209277_10000545_pt1 | contig 18935 bp, 19 predicted proteins | sample JI81AbrownDNA_FD_187503 | JGI IMG/M metagenome (GOLD analysis project Ga0209277, IMG submission 187503) | Wastewater effluent complex algal communities from Wisconsin, to seasonally profile nutrient transformation and Carbon sequestration -... | ecosystem: Engineered > WWTP > Effluent > Algae... | reverse complement strand
AGAGATCATACTGATTTCGGCGGACAAAGAAACAAATCTAGAATACTTGATGGAGCGAATTGACGCAGTATTTTTTTCGGATAAACTGAAATGAATTTGAGTAGAAAAGAATATTTTCATAAAATCAAGGAAGCTAAATCGATTGTGATCAAAATTGGTTCGGCTCGTGTGTCAGGTTCCAATGAAAAAATCAACGATTTCCTTTTTGGTTTAGCAGGCGATATACGCAATCTCCGGGATGAAGGAAAAGAAATTATTCTAGTTTCCTCTGGTGCGATTGCGCAAGGGAAAAAATTATTTTCAAAAATCAAAACTGTTGAAAGTAATCAGACACCTACTCTATCGGAAAAACAAGCATTTGCAGCGATGGGCCAAAATCGTTTGTTGAATCTTTACGAGAGTTTTTTTAGTCGAGTCAATATTCCTATCGCCCAAATACTTTTTGGAAGAAGAGATTTGAATGAAGATCGTAATTTTATCAATTTAAAAACAACGTTTCGTCAGCTCCTGAATTGGGGTGTTTTACCGATCGTCAACGAAAACGATTCAATTTCGACAGAAGAAATCAATTTGGGTGACAATGACATTCTGTCTTCTATCGTAGCTTCGACCGTTGGTGCAGACTTACTTTTAATTTTAACGGGAGTCGATGGATTTTTAATTCAAGAGAAAAAAATTGACCTTTTAGAATCCATCGGTCCAGAGGAAGAACAATTTGCGACAGGTCCTTCTGGTCCTGGAACAGGTGGCATGGCGACCAAACTAAAAGCAGCAAAGCTGTTGTTACCGAATGGGATATATACGGGTATCATCAATGGAGAGGAAAAAAATTCCATTTCTCGTTTCTTTAAAGATCCAAGCTTTGGAACACTGGTTGCCAACCAGAACATCCCGTTCAAAATGTTTGGTGAGGATGAAATACAAAAACGCTTTTTTTCCATGACCAAAGAGGAAGTGTGATACGATGAGTTTAGAAAAATTCGCAAAGGATGCTCACCAATCGGCTATGAGAGCCAAAGCAGCAGGACAGAAGATTCGCTCTCTCCATTCGAATGTAAAAAATAAAGTTCTACACAAATTTGCCACCTTACTTTCTGAAAATGAAACTTCCATTATTTCCGAAAATGCCAAGGACATGGTTTTGGGGAGAACAAAGGGTTTGTCAACAGCACTGCTGGATCGATTGCTTTTAGATCCGAAACGAATCAAAGGTATGATCCAAAGTGTAGAAGAGATCAAAACCCTTCCTGATCCCGTCGGTGAAGTCATCCGCGGAGTTGTTTTGCCAAATGGTTTGGAACTTCTCACCAAACGCGTACCAATCGGAGTCGTAATGACGATTTTTGAATCAAGACCAAATGTCATTGTAGATATTGCATCCCTTTCTTTTAAGTCTGGAAATGCTTGTATCCTTCGTGGAGGTTCCGAGGCATTTCATTCAAACAAGATCTTAAGTCAATTGTTTCATGAAGCGCTTCGTTCAGAAGATATTGATGAATCAGCTGTTGTATTCGTAGAAAATACAGAAAGAGAAGCTATGCTCCCATTTTTCCAATTGGATGATTTGATAGATATCATAGTTCCACGCGGTGGTGAGGCTCTCATCAAATTTGTATCGGAAAATAGTAAAATCCCTGTCGTAAAACATGACAAAGGTGTTACGAATTTATTTGTAGAAAAAACTGCCGATTCCTCGATTGTCTTGCCGATCATACTCAATTCAAAAATACAAAGACCAGGCGTATGTAACGCGCTTGAAAACCTGATTTTGGATAAAGATTATCCTGAAAATGCGAAACTTTTATCGGACCTTGCCGATAACGGCGTCAGTTTACTGTTAGATGAAGAAGCTTTAAAGCTCTATCCAAAGGGAAAACTGGTATCTGAAGCAGATTATGAAACTGAATTTTTAGATCTTCGCCTAAGCGTGAAGATGGTGGACAGCTTCCAAGATACAATTGATTTTATTCGCAAATATAGTTCCGGACATACAGAATGTATACTTTCTGAAGACGAATCTGTGATTCGACAATTCCAGTCGAGTCTTGACAGCGCTGCTGTTTTTGTAAATTGTTCCACGCGGTTTCATGACGGCGGAGAGTTCGGATTAGGTGCCGAGGTCGGAATTTCCACAGGAAAACTGCATGTTCGTGGACCGATGGGACTTGTACATTTAACAACGACTACAACCTATGTCACCGGGAAAGGCCAAGTAAGAGGATAAATGATACTTGTTTACGGTGGAAGTTTCGATCCGCCCCATTTGGGACATTTAAATATTGTTCGGGCACTAAAAGAGAGATTTCAGTCTGCTTTTAAAATATTAATTTACCCAAATGCCATTTCACCTTTAAAAAAGGAAAAATCACTCCGACCTTCGGACATACTAAAGTTATGCGAATTCACGTTCAAAGAACTTCTGGATGAACAAATTGAGATTAGAGAAACGGAATTGTTTTCTGCGACACCAAGTTATACAATATTTACGATTAGACAATTGCGAACAGAATTTCCAGAGGAACAGATTTGGCTTTGTATTGGGGAAGATAGCCTTGCGGATTTTTCGCACTGGCACGAAATTGAAGAGCTAAAGACAAAGATTCATACCTTCGTCATTCTAAGAAGAAAAACACGATCTCCTTTGCCTATTTCATTCCCGAGTTCGGAGTTAGAGAATAAATCAATTGTTTTGGACAACGAACTTTGGGATATATCTTCCACTCGTCTAAGGCAAGAAAGAGAATTCGAATATGCAAAAAGATGGATGGAAGCTTCATCATTTTCATTTTTACAAAATCAAGGTTGGTTTACTTAAATGTCTAAATCCACGTCGGAATGGATCGAACTCTTTCAAAAAGAAATTCCAAAAGAACTTACATTGAGTAGATGGGAGCATTCAGTTAGAGTAGCCGAATCTGCAGAACAATTAGCGAATATTCACTCCTATCCAGAGCCAAAAATCGCATATCTAGCTGGAATCACCCACGATATTACAAAACAGAAAAAAAATGAATTCCATCTTCAGTTATTTAAGGAACATCTTGAATTCGATTTTTCTTCCATTCCAGAAGAATCCTACCATGCATTTTCGGCCGTTTTTTATTTACAGAATCAATATTCCTTCTACAATCCTGAAATCTTTTCTGCTATTTCTTCCCATACACTTGGTAAAAAAGAAATGTCACTTCTTGATAAACTTATATATGCAAGTGATTTTTTAGGTTCAGACTATGCGATGAAACAATCTAGTTATAAAATTTGGAAACAAAAGACTGAGGAAAATTTAAATTTCGGTGTATACTTAAAGGCATCAAAAACGATTCATCAACTGATTGAATCAAAAAGTAAAATTTTTCCAACTACTATCGATACATACAATGAAAGCATAAACAAAATTTGTTAGACAATATGATACAAGAATCATCAAACAATCAAAAAAAACCATTTCTTCTATTAGCGATTGCTGGTAGTGTTCTAATCGTCGCAATCATGACCCTTTTTGTTAAAAACAAAACAGGAATTAGCGGAGACTTAAAATTAAATGGCCCCAAAAAAACAAACTATTTGATAAGTTTTGTTTCTGATGGAGGAGATTATCTTTTTTCCGTTTATGCTGAGTTTTATTTACAGGAGAAGAAGGCAGCCTTATTTTTTGTGAATCCCCTTACCTCCTTCGAGGATGAAAAAACATTAGAGGATTACGGTAAAAAAGCTCCGGGTGAATTGTATTCCTCGCTGGAAGATATTCTAGATCATTCTATACAAAACAAGATAGTAGTTACTGAAACAAACTTTCAACAGATGATCAATCTTCTGGGTGGAATGGAATTGTTTTTTGAGCCAAAATCTATCAAAACATCTTCGAAATACAAAAGGGTCAACCGAATCTATAACTTAGACGGCGAAGACTGTTTTGATGTAATTTCATACATGGAGGATAGAAAGTTGCTCTCTTATATCCATCGTCTTGAAATCCAAGAAAGTACACTCTTAACGCTTTTTGAAACCATTCATCTGAAAAAAGATCTACTCACAAAACAGAAAATTGCACTTCTTCACGATAAGATTGAAAATAATCTTTCGATTAAGGATTGGGAATTGTTTTTTGAGTTTTTTAAGAAGGAAAGAGTTCATTTTGGGGTTTCAGAACTTCCTGCAGAACCGATCGCAAGAATCAAAAAGAAAGATGAAATACTTAAAACGAATGAAGAAACCGTAAAAGTAGCTTTTAGTAAATTTTCTTCAGATGTCAGATCGAGCTACTATTCCGATGGAGAAAGAGCGCGGATTGAAATTTTAAATGGAACAGCGAAAAGTGGCCTTGCTAGATATGGCAAAGCATTGTTAAACGACAAAGGATTGAAAGTTTTATCAGTAGACAATGCTTGGGACTCAGATTTTGAAAAAAGCATAATATTAAACCGCTCTGGGAATACCCAGTATACGGATTCCATCTCAGAAACCTTTCAAGGGAGAAAGGTATATTTCGCATTACGTAAAGACTTAGGTCTGGATGCGACAATCGTACTCGGTGAAGATTTTCAGAATTCAAAGGAATAAAATGATACCTATCAGTGAAGAAACACTCGGACATATTAGTAAAATTAAAAAGAGCTTAATCGAAAAAAAATGTGAAAACATCGAAGCATTAGATCTGCGAGATGTAAACTCTTATCTTTCGATATTTGTAATTGCCACTGTCAAATCAGAAACTCAAGGTCGTTCAGTCGCAAAGGATATCGAAAAATATATGAAGCCACTCAAACTTGCAGAGAGAAGAAATCATATCACTGACCTACCTAAAGACGCAACTGGATGGATCCTATTAGATTATGGCGAAATCTGCGTCCATATCATGACCGATGAAATGAGATCTTACTACTCATTAGAAAGGTTATGGGGTGATGCTAAAACAATTGAGTTATAAGTTGTTTCAAAGATTCTAATCCTTTCACGGGTAACTCACACATAAAGTTATGACAGACATACACTTGGTGTGATGAACCCGCATTTCGGTTTTTTGCCAAACTGATCTGATCGCAAAGCCGGTTTGCAAGATTTTCTTCCAAAGATAACCACTGGACTTGAGGCAAATTCATAGATCGAAGGAAACTTAATAATTCTCCGATTTCACTTTTATTTTCCTCTTTGTATAAAATAAGAACTTCCACGCGTTTCATTTTCCACTTTAAATAGGCGTCTAACATATTCGGAAAACTTGTCGTATTTGAATTTATTTCGTTAGAAAAATAACGAAATATTTTTGCCGCTTTTTCATAGTTAACCTCTGGATTTACGCCCAAACCCGTCAGGAAATGAAAGATGTGTGCCATGCTTGCATTGCCGGAAGGTTCTACTCCGTCATACCCATCAATCGTTCTGATCAAAAGGTCATCGTTTTTGGACATGGAATCGTAATATGCACCCTTTTCCGTATGAAAATGTTTTTCGACGATAGCAAGCGAAGCAAGTGCCAGGTCAAAATAAGAGGAGTTTTCTGTCTGGCGAAAAAGTTTGAGACTCGCAAGGATAAACTCTGCATAATCACATAAAGTTCCTTCGAATCGTGCATCTCCCTCTCGATATCGACGAAACAAAGTACCATCTTCTCTTCTCATTTTAGAGGAAAGAAAATTAAAGATACTGATCGCCTCTTCAAGGAAATGATTTATGTTCGTCGCCTCAAAGGTTTCGATCAATGCCTGGATATACAAACAATTCCAAGACATGATAATCTTATCATCTCTAAGTGGTCGAATTCTTCCCTTACGAATCTCCAGAAGCTTTTGTTTTGTTAAATGAACCTTTTCCTCCCAAACTCGATTGGGTTCAGAGATTGTTCTGTAGGGATTGGTTCCCTTTATCGTCTCATGCAGAATATTACCACCTTCAAAATTTCCAGATTTCGAAACGTTCCAGAATTGTTTTATCTCTATATCTTGTACAATTTCCGTAAATTCTTTCTCCGACCAAAGATAGAATTTCCCTTCTTCCCCTTCTGAGTCTGCATCCTCGGCAGAGGAAACACCACCTTCAGAAAGTAACATGTCCCTACGAATGTACTGTGTTATTTCCTTTGCCCATTCCAAAAAAAATGAATGTTTCGTACACTTATAAAGGAGAGATACTACCCGCAAAAATAGAGCGTTGTCGTACAACATTTTTTCAAAATGAGGAACCAACCATTCATGATCGGTCGAATACCTAGAAATTCCACCTCCGATCTGATCGTAGATCCCCCCTTTTTTCATGGCAACGACAGTGTTATACGCCATTTCTAAAGCAAATTGATTCTGAAAGTAGAGCGAAAAATGAATTAGAAATTCCAATGCCATGCTAGGTGGAAATTTGTTCGGGCCATTAAAAACAAAACCGAAAAAATTCGGATCATACAATTCTTCATACTTTTGGAAAGATAACAAAAATACGTCTTCTTTTGGAAGAAAATCGTCTATTTGCGTACTTTCTAATTTTCGCAAATGTTCTGTCAATTCGGATGCAGCCGCTACCATGTCCTCCCGATGGTTTTCCCAGGATCGCTGAACAAGCGTTATTATTTCTTTAAAACTTTTTCTGCCATATCGATTTTCTGGTGGGAAGTAAGTGCCTCCAAAAATAGGCATCTTGTCTGGGGTTAAAAAAAAGTTTAAAGGCCAACCACCCTGCTGGCCCGTTGCATGGATGGCATCCATGTAGATTTTATCAAGATCAGGGCGTTCCTCACGATCTAGCTTGATGGCGATAAAATAACGATTCAAAAGCTCTGCTGTTCGTTCATCTTCAAAAGATTCACGTTCCATCACATGACACCAGTGACAAGTCGCATATCCTATAGACAAAAACACTACCTTGTTTTCCTTTTTTGCGATTTCAAAGGGTTCGGCCCCCCACGGATACCAGTTTACCGGATTGTAAGCATGTTGTAATAAATAAGGACTTTTCTCATGAATTAAATGATTCGGCTTTTTCTGAACAGTCATAGTCTAATGTTTCAGAAGGCATATCTCTCGATTGGTGCAAGGCTATTTTGTCTTGCCCACGGGATTAAGATTCCATTTCTTGTAGAAAAGGAGGAGGTTTTTAAACACAATCTGTGAAAAACGCATTCATTCAAATATTACCTTCCTCTTGCAACACCCGAAAGTTGACCAACGGTTTAGTATTATTTTTTTCTTTATTTTTCACTTTGTCTCTTCGGTCTGACTCTGAATTTGAAGAACAGTTTCGCAGACTAAGAACCTCAGAGTGGGAATTTGGAAAGGGAGCCACCTCCTCTGAAACCAAAACTGAGAATGCCAAACCATTACTTCGACTAACGATTGCCCAAGCAATCGAACAAGTTATTGAAAATAATATCATCGTTCAGAATGCCAAACTAGAAATAATTAAAGCGGATTCACCAGAACTAAAAAACGAATCTAGGTTTACGTGGAAAGCGTTAGCAGGTATTCAATCAGCCAAACAGATGTTTCCTGACAATAGAAACAATCTATTTGCTGGAACAAAACGTAGTCAAGATAAAGTATCAGCAGGAATCGAGAAACAATTTCGAACTGGAACCTACTTTAAAACAGAAATTTCTACTGTTCGTTTTGATACGAATGCATTTGAAGATCCATTCAATCCACTAACTTCAGCATTGAGTTCGCTTGCGACACCCCCGATGTACACAGGAGCGATTTCGTTTACATTATCTCAGGAATTATTAAAATACGGATTCGGAAGAACTGAGGAGGATAAAGAAAAATTACTAAAAAATCAAACTCTTCTCACTCGGGAAAATTACATTAGTATACTGACACAACTCGTTGTGAAAGTGTTAGTAGACTATTGGTCGCTAGGCATTGTTGACTCTCAAATTGTTACTTATGAAAACGTTCTTAAAAATACAGAAGAAATTCGTAGTTTGACGAGACGGAAACAAGCACTTGGACTATCTGAAAGTTTTGAAGTAAATCAATGGAACCAAGCAGTTCTAAAAACAGAATCAGCGTTAGAAAAAGCGAAAGTCGATCGTATAGAAGCAGAAAGAAATTTAGTGAGAATTTTGAATGTAGATACAGGTTCTAGTATTGCAGGTGTTACAGATTTGACTGAGACCTTGCCAACTAATTTCAATCTAGAAGAAGATAAAAAGTATGCCTTAGCTCATAGAATTGATTATTTAATTTTAAAAAGGCAGAAAGAGATGGCGAAGCTAATGCTTGCAAATGCACAAGATGAAGACGAACCTTCACTGAAGGCGACATTAGGTTATAGTTCCATCAATCAAAACTTTCTTTCGCCTCAAGATAATTTTATAGCAAGACAACAAATGGGCATTTCCTACTTAAATAATTTTCCTCAGGTTTCCGCTGAAGTAAAGATGAGTTATCCTTTATGGGATTTAGGAATCAAAGCTTCGATCAAAGAAGCAAATGTGAATTTACAGAGTTTGGAACTTCAAATCCAACAATTAGAGCAAGAAATCACACAAGATATAGACAATCGGTACCAAATGGTTCAGTCCAGTCATGCTTTGCTTTTAGATCTAAAGAAAACTAAAAAAGAAACCCAGTCATTCTACGACGGATTGTTAAGTCGTTTTCGTCAGGGTCGTTTTACAGCTGTGAATGTCAAAAATGCGCTTGATTCCCTTGCCCAGGCTGAATTAGGAATTACACAAGCCAAAATAAATTTTAATATCAATCTTGTTAGATACGAACTCGCAAAAAACTCTCTTTTTGAAAAATACGGATTAGATTTGTATCAGATTCTAGAAGAAGTAGAAAAACGCGGTCGACTTGAGACTGAAAAGTTATGAGTAAAAGCAGACTAGAAGAAATGGTTCGCTACCGACGAACCATCCATCAAAAACCAGAACTCATGTATGAAGAACGTGAGACAGCAGGATTTGTTGCCGGCCATTTAAAATCGCTCGGTTATGTGATTGAAGAAGGTATTGCGGAAACAGGAATCGTCTGCCTCATCGACTCTGGCCTTCCAGGAAAAACCATTTTAGTTCGTGCGGATATGGATGCGCTCCCAATCTTAGAAGAAACGGTTCACGATTACAAGAGCCGACATCCAGGCAAAATGCATGCCTGTGGACACGATGGGCATACGAGTATCTTGATGGCACTCTCGACGGAACTCAAAGAGTCTTTGCAGTTCATTGTTCCAAAAGGACGAGTTCTTCTCTGTTTCCAACCTGCGGAAGAAGGTGGTGCGGGTGCGGACAAAATGATTGAGGCTGGAATTTTAGAAAAATACAAGGTAGATGCTTGTTTTGCGCTTCATGTTTGGAATCACATTGAATTAGGAAAACTTGGTGTGGTCAATGGGACCATGATGGCATCGGTGGATGAATTCTTTATCACAATAAAGGGTGTGAGTGGGCATGGGGCAATGCCTCAACATACGGTGGATCCCATTCTGGTCGGCTCTCATATTGTCACGGCACTGCAGAGCATCGTCTCAAGAAACGTTGACCCTTTAGAGCCGTGTGTCGTGACTGTTGGTTCTTTTCATGCGGGCAACGCCTTTAACGTGATTCCAGAAACGGCAGAATTAAGAGGCACTGTTCGCACATATTCGAAATCAGTGTATGAAATGTTTCCAAAACGATTAGAAGATTTGGTGAGGGGTGTCGCCAAGGGATTCGGGGCCGAGATCGATTTTAAATTTAAACGAATCGACAAACCGACAATTAACGATGCCAAGATGGCAGATCTCGTCAGAGAAGCCGGAAAAAAAATTCTTGGTGAGGATTGTATTACCGAAGAGAATACGCGATCGATGGGCGGGGAAGACTTTTCTGCCTTTTTAATGAAGCGGCCTGGATGTTACTTTTTTGTCGGCTCTCGAAATGAGAAGAAGGGATTTGTGAATCCACACCACAGTTCTTACTTCGATTTTGATGAAGAAGCCATGCCAATCGGCCTCTCCGTTCTCAAAGAACTCATTCATCTCTACTTAAGCACACACTAAAGACTCATTTTTTTATTGAAGAAAAAAGCCAGACCATAATAGTTAGATATCTAATCATTTTAGAGGATACAATGATACATTATAAAAATGAATCCGGATTTCAATCCATCATTTTAGATATAAACGAGAACAATAGTTTTGATTTGGACGTTTTTAAACAACTTGATGAGATATTGGAAAAAGCAAAATCGGAAAAGTCCAAAGTCTTAGTTTTACGCAGTCACCGAGAAAAAGTATTCTCTACTGGTTTAAATTTAGCCCAACTTAGCGGAAATCCAACAGACGCGATTTTACAAGAATTTATGAAATATTTTTTCGGTATCTTAGAAAAGATTTATACTTATCCTACTCCCGTGATTGCAGAAGTATCAGGTCATGCGATGGGATATGGTGCGATGCTGGCACTGGCGAGTGATTTCAGATTTGGTTTAGAAGGTATGCGTTTTGGACTTCCAGAGGTTAAAATCGGTATCGGTGTGCCTAGTTTTATCATCATGTTACTCTCTGATATCATAGGCAAACAAAAAGCAAGTGATCATATCCTTTGGGGAAATGCATACAAAACAACGGAGGCCCATGAGATTGGACTCTTTCATGAACTCTTTTCCGAGTCCACAAAACTTAACGAAGCAGTAGACAAATACGCAAGTAAAATCTCAAAAAATTCGATCCAAGCTATGATCACAACCAAGTACAGTTTGCGAAGACTGAATCAATACAGATCAGAGCTGATTCAAAATGACATTTTGACTACACTTTCAAGTATACAATCTGAGGACGCGAAAGAAGGAATCAGTGCCACCGTCCAAGGAAGAAGGCCCGAATTTAAATTTTAATGCGGGTATGATGGTAAACTTTTTCTAGCAATTGAAACAACTTCTCTGATTCGTCTGGCTCTACTCCCCAGAGTTTCAGAGAAAAAACTTTCGAGCTAATCTTCAAAGCTACTTTTCGAAAAGACTTTCCTTTTTTTGTGAGACTAATCATAAATTCTCGTTTGTCTTCTGAAGAGATTTCTTTTTGTACCAGATTTAAATTTTCTAATTTATTGACTAAAATGGTGACTGTGGGTTTTTTTCTATGAATTGCTTCAGCAATTCGTGTCATATTCACAGGTATTTTTTTCCGTATCAAATAGGTTAGAATTTCAAAATGAGTGGCTGATAGGCTTTCAAAACCAGATTTTGTAAGTTCAGTTTCAACGACATCGACTAAAAATTCAGAGAGACGACCGATATACTTGATGGAATTAAAACGATTCGCGTTAGACAATTTAATACTTTAAAGCTTCGATATCAGAGATTTCTTTTGGAATTTCACTTGTTAAATTGATTGGATTTTTACCATTTATTAGAATATCATCTTCGATTCTGATCCCAATCCCTCTAAATTCTTTAGGAATAGATTCGTCGTCCGGATCAAAGTATAGTCCTGGTTCTACGGTGATGACTTGCCCATTTTTCAGTTTTGTACTTTCCCCATCGATATAATACTTACCAACGTCATGCACATCCATCCCGAGATAATGACCAGTTCTATGCATATAAAATCTTTTGTAGCTGCCTGACTCTAGGATCGAATCCAAACTCCCAGAAAGAAATCCCATTTCGCGCAAACAATCCGACAAAAATCTCACGGTTTTGGAATGGATATCATTGAATTGAATGCCTTCCTTTGAATACTGAATCGCATTTTTTTGTGAGGCGAGTACAACTTCATAAATCATCTTTTGAGGTTCCGTGAATTTTTTTCCTGCCGGAAAAACACGTGTTACATCTGCAGTATAATATTTCCATTCCGCACCCGAATCAACAAGGACGAGATCCCCTTCTTTTAGTTGAGATTGGTTTTCCACATAATGGAGAATACAGGCATTTTTTCCCGTTGCGACTATATGACCATACCCTCCCCCCCAAGCCCCGCTCGCCAGGTATTCCTTTTCTAAAATAGCTTCCAATTCGTATTCGAACATCCCTGGTTTTGTTTCCCGCATGATCCGCAGATGACCTTTTTTTGTTATGCCTGCCGCCTTTGTTAAGGCCTCAATCTCCTCTTTCGATTTGATGGAACGAAGTTCGTGTAAAAACTGTGGTTCCCGGATTGTAGAAGGTCCAAATTTTCCCTCTCGGACGCGAAGAGATACTTCTTTGGTAGTCTTGATGAGATCTAAATCTCTGCGGTCATCCATTCCAAAAAAATAATAAAGAGTGGTGAAACCTAGTAACAATTCATGTTTTTTAGAATCCCACTGCGATATATCGTATGTCTGATTCAGATCTAACAAAGTTTTAATTCTGTCTTTCCCTAAACGGATACCAGTCCAAATCTCTTTTTCTTTATCTTTGGGTAAACAAAACATACCAGTTTCATTTTTCGTTATAAATAAAATAGAGTCTGGCTCTTCTATTCCAGTTAAGTAATAAAAATCGGAATCTTGTCGAAATTTATATTCAACATCTCGATTTCTAATTTTATGATTCGCAGAGAAAACAAGCAATAGATCCAAATCCGTTAGTATTTTTTGGACGTGTTTGATTCTCTTTTTATAAATTTCGTTATCTATTTTTTTGGAAGTCATTCGGAATAATCTCTTCTAAGGATTTAAATATTTTGAGAGGGTCTTGGTCTAACATACATTTGAAATGAGATCTAGGACAAGAATTTCCACCATGAATTCCACAAGGTCGACAGGATAAATCTGGTACTTCTAAGATTTTTTGTCTCGTCGCAAGCGAAGAATATCCAAAGGCAGGAATCGTCGCACCGTATATCATGATTGTAGGAGTATCGAAAGCAGAGGCAAAATGAACAGGACTGGAATCGTTTGAGACAATGGCGCTTGCATTTTGTATCCAAACTGCGAGCTCCCCTAAAGATGTTTTTCCAATCAAAGAATGAAGTCGCGCTCTTTCTTTTTCTTTTAACGGTTCAATTTTTAATAACTGAAATATACGATCTTGTATTTTTTCATCTGCCTTAGATCCAATCAGAACAATAGTCTCCGTTCTTTTTCTAAGAATTTGGCTAATGATCGATACAAATTTTTCTTCAGGAAGACGTTTCGTTTCCCAAAGTGAGGACGGAGCGAGAATGATATAAGGTTCGTTATTGGGAAGGATCGTTTGGGAAGTTTTTCGGAAAGAGGAAATATCATCTGACTTCGGGAAAAGGAAAGGTCTTCTGTCTCGATCTTTTGGATAATCAATGGGATCAATCGGTAATAAACTAAATAATTTTTCAACTTCATGAGGTCCAGTTTTCGGCCTTGGCACAGTTTTTGTGTGGAGAAAAGAAAATCCTGATTCCGCATAACCAACTCTAACCGGTGCTCCAGTAAGATAACTCATTAGACTAGATCGAAAAGAAAAATGAGCAGCGTAAACGATCGTGTACTTTTCTTTTCTCAAGCCCAATGCAAATGAGATAAAACCAAACAAGTGATTCTTGATTTTTTTTTTATCAAGCGGAATGACTAAATTGAGATCTGGATTTCCTTCCAAAATTTGTTCTGTTCCCAGGTTGCAGACTAAGTGTATGATTGCATCTGGATGTACCTTTCTTACAGCATGAAAAAACGATGTGGAAAGGATCAAATCGCCTAAAAATGCCGTCTGTAGTATCAGTACTTTTTCACTCATGTTTCCCTCTCGAGAATGGCAGCAAAATTGTTTGTTGCAAGACCACCAATGCTATGAGCAAGTGCGAATGTTTGTCTGTCTTTTTTTGGAAAAAAATTGCAAATTTCCACAATCTGAGCGAGGCCTGACGCACCCACAGGATGTCCTCTTGATTTCAAACCGCCAGAAACATTGATCGGCAAGGCACCTTCGGGATGAGTGAGGCCACTTTTCACTCTTCGCAGTGCCTCGCCTCTAGGGAATAACATTGCATCCTCTGCCCCGATTAATTCAAACGGAGTAAATGCATCGTGCAATTCGGCAAAGTGGATTTCTTTGGGAGTTACTTGTGCCTCTTTGTAAGCTTGCTCAAAGGCGTTACGACTGGAGCTAAAACTTGGATCTCCGCTAGGTAAAAAACTTCCCGTTCCAAATCCTAAACCTCTTACGCTTACTGGACTCTTTTCAATAGATAATATCACACTCGCTGAACCATCTGAAAGTGGTGAGATATCGTAAAGTCCCAACGGAGAAGAAATTTTAGGTTGGTTAGAATAATCTTCTAAGGTTAGATTTTTTTTAATTTGAGCAATAGGATTGAGCAGACCATTGTCATGTAACTTTTTCGCTAGATAATATAAATCGGAATCTTGGTAGCCATAAAGATCTAAGTATCTTCTTGTAAACATGGCGCCACCTTGAGCCATAGACATACCTAAAGCCCGCTGTGATTCAGACAAAACAGAACCTAACAATAAATTGTTTTCTTCTCGGTTCAATTGAGACATGATCTCAGTCGCAATCACTAAACCATGTCGGAATCTTCCACTTTGTATCAAACGTACTCCCAATTGAAACGCTGAGGCACCAGCAGAAGACGCGGTCTCTGACCTAACGGCAAATATATCCTTTAAACCTAAACTCTCAGCTATTTTCGCAGGTAGATGGAATTCTTTCGTATAGACCTCAGGGCAAAAACTCGCAAAGACCAAGAATTCAATTCTTTCTTTCCCGAAAGTTTCCACTGATTTACCAGCAGTTGCCGTGGATAGCTGCAAGGAGGTGCCTGAGAATTTTCCAAACGGACTGAGTGAAGGTCCATGAATGAAAACTTTAGTCATACGAATAGAGTTTAAGCTTGCTCCGAAAGCGAAAGCATTTTATCATTCCTAAAGAACGTACAATTGAGAAGGTAATCATTATGAAGAGTAAAAAAGAAGTTCTCGATATACTTGCAGAAGTACTGACTGCAGAATTAACAGCGATCAATCAATATTTCATTCACGCGAAACTGTGTAAAAACTGGGGGTATTTGGCTCTTGGTGAGTATTTACGTAAAGAATCTATAGACGAGATGAAACACGCAGATGAGATCATTGAAAGGATTCTTTATTTTGATGGTATACCCGATTTGCAAAAGTATATGAAAATCAATGTCGGTAAGACGGTTCCCGAACTTTTCGAACACGACCTCCAATTAGAATACGGAGCAGTCGAAAGACTCAATCGCGGAATCGATATTTGTGTCGCATCAAAAGACAATGGTACGAGAGAGCTACTAGAAAAAATCCTCGTTGCAGAAGAAGAACACATTGATTGGATTGAAACTCAATTGAATTTGATTTCTGAATTAGGTTTAGCGAATTACCTTTCACAAAAAATAGGAGATTAGGTATAAAACCTTCACAGACGATTTATCATGCGGTTTGCGGAGAGGGACTTTCTCCGCTTGTTGAGGCAGAAATAAAATCGAACCACCTAAGTGTAATTAGTGTGAATCGAGGTGGAGTTTTTTTTACAGGGAAAAAACAAAACATTATTGAATTTGCGCTATCTACCCGGTTTAGCTCTCGGGTTACCCTCCAGATCTTACAAGAAAAAGCAGAAAATTATGAGGAATTGTACACCAATTCAAAATCAATTGCTTGGGAAAAGTGGATTGAACCACACCAGACGTTTCGAATTGACGCGCAGACTAAAGATTCCCTAGGAAATTCACAGTTTGCAGTCCACAAACTAAAAGATGCTATTTTAGATAGTTTGAGAGAACGAAAAGTTAAACTTCCAGGAATCGAAAAAAAAGTATCCGACATAACAATTGTTTTAAGGTCTTTTTTGGATAAATTTAGTATCGAACTTTCATTCACGGGTGAATCCATTGCCCGTCGCGGGTATAGGTTGGAAGCGGGTGTTGCACCTGTTCGAGAGCCGATCGCCCAAGCCATGTTACAAGTCTCCGAGTGGAAACCTGGGTCCACTTTGGTAGATCCTTTATGTGGTTCCGGTACGATTCTCATTGAAGCAGCTCTCATTTCAAAATTAAATGGTGAGATCAATCGATATATCTTAGATGAGTCTCCCATATTTCATAAACTATTTCCAGATTATGAATTTTCAAAAGCAGTCGCCCCCCCGCCTGTGCAAAAACATTTTTTTGGTTTTGATATTGATCCAGAAGCCATTCGCATTGCCAAAGAGAATGCTTATGAGGCCGGAGTGGAAGATTGGATTCAATTTGAACAGGGTGATGTTTTAGAATTAAAGAATCATTTTGGGGGCGAAGGGCACATTATCACAAACCCACCATACGGGGAACGAATCGGGAAACCGATCGATAATTTACGGGAAATGTATTTTCAGATGGGGCGAGTTTTTAAAAACGAATTTCCAGGCTGGAAATGTACCGTGTTATGTGGGGAATTTGCACTCTTAGGAAAATTGGGTATGAAGGAAAAGTCCCATCTACCACTAAAACATGCCAATCTAAAGGCAAAAATTGTAGATTACCAAATCAGAAAAACCGAAACGAACACTTAACGCATGAATTCAAAAGACATTCTTTCGAAAGTTTTTGAGATAACTCGAGATCCAAGGGATGGGTTACATTTCTTAGAGGAATTTAAATCTCTCTCTCCCGAAAGTTTTGCTGTTTTATTCGCGGATGTGAATACGATATTAGAAAGTTCCGAGGCTTTATTCTCAGATATCAAACTTTTATCAAAATTGGAACTTTTTCCGGTCCTCGTATTAGAGGAAGAATCGATCCAATACCTTAGTTTATTTTTTCCTACTGATAACAATTTGGCGACAAATGGAATTGGTTTTCCATTTTCTGTGATAACTTACTACACAAACCTTCTCATTGATGTAAAAGAAAGCATCGCACATAAAAAGATTCCGATTCTGATATGGAATAAGGGATCTATAGAATTTGCAGATTTTGTGTTCGAGATCATCGAATCCCTTCATTCCAATAAATTCATTCAACTTCACCACGAAGGTCCTATTTATGACGAGGATACAGGTAAGGTCATATCACACATTCCTACGGGAGAAAAATTAAATAGTTTTAAATCAAATGCAGTTCTCTCCGAATCGGATCGAGATATTCATTTTTTAAAACTAGCTGAGACACTAGTGGAGAAGCGAAGGGAAACGAAATTTTCCGCAGTTCTTACTTCTCCTTATACTCTACTCCGAGAGTTATTTACAATCAAGGGGAGCGGAACACTCGTTAGGAAAGAAAATCATATTTCTAAGATTAAAAATATGGAATCCGTAGATAAGGAAAGATTATTTTCTTTAATCGAGAATAGTTTTCGAAAGAAGTTAAAAAAAGAATTCAAAACTTCAAATTTTGATACACTCTATTTGGAAGAAGAATACCAAGCATGTGCCTGGCTGAATCGATCTCACTTAGGGTACATATTGTCAAAATTTGCTGTAAACGAAACCGCTAGAGGTGCGGGCGTGGGAAGAGACATTTGGGATTCAATCACCGAAGAGGCGCTCCCTCTTTTCTGGCGTTCGAAACCGGATAACAATATCAACAAATGGTATATGAAAGTGGCACAAGGCATTGAAAAGGACGAACAATGGTATTATTATTGGTTGGGTATGGATCAAGAAAAAATTCCTGAAGTCATTCGATATTTAAAATCACAACCGGAAGACTTTGAAAACCTTTCAGAAAAATGAAAGCAGTATTTCTTTACGATGGAAAGTGTCTTTTTTGTGAGAGTCTCGCTTTGTATTGGAAGACGAAAACTGATTCTGAAAAAATTGAATTCATTTCTTTTCGAACTTTGAACGATCAAAACTTGAAAAGCCTTCATCCATCTCTTACTTTGGATAGATGCGAAAGTGAAGTACAACTCATTTATAAGAACAAAAGATATCCTGGATTTTTTGCGATAAGGCAAATGATGTTTTGGTCTACTCAATATAAATTGGTAGCTCCGCTCCTCTACCTTCCCTTTGTGCCTTTCATTGGTATGTTCGTACTTTATTTTCTAAAAAAATTTAAATCTTAAAGGTTCTTTGCGGGCGAAATCCGATTTAATCCGACATAGAATTTAGCGCGTGCATCTAAAGCGTCTTGATTGCCTTGGCTCACCATTCTTTTTTCTTCGTTCGTTCTAGCAGTAATCAGAATTAAATCGAACATTCTTTTACTATGCCCTTCATCAGCATCCAAATTCACCTGGAAAAATTTGCCTTCTGGCAGGATACGCTTTTCCTTTAATACACGATAACTTTTCTCTATTTTTGAATATTCTAACTTAAGTAAATACTCATTTGCTGGCCCCAGTGCCCCTAACCCATAAAAAAAGCCGCGATTTATTATCGCTTCCATATCACTTAAATATTCTTTGGTTTCATCTAAAATTTGATTCTGAGAAGGATCGAAACCAAGTTTCAATAAAAAATCTTCAAGAATTGAAACATGTGATTCTTGGACATTCCCCTCACCTAACTCTTCCCAAATATTTTGAACTAAAACAATTTTTGCTTCTTGGTTAGGTGTTTTAGCTGCGACAGTTAAAAACCAATTGACAAATCCCACTGAAACATAATATTCCTGAGATAACCATAAAATCAGATCCTCAAAATTTAAATTTTTTGATTTTTCGGTAAGCCAAACATTTGTTAAAACTTCGTGGTTTTTAACATCCTCTTGAAGTGAACTGACAAATTCATCCATATCAGTGATTCCTTTTCCCATAGGCACTTGATTTCATATGATCATAGCGCCACTCGGCTGATTCCAATATACTTTGCAGCAGAGTTTCGTAACTAGCTCCTGATTTTTGCCAAATCATTGGTAAGGCAGAATAAATTTTCGACAAACCTGGTGTTAGGTTCAATTCCAAAAAGAGCAATTGGGTTCCGTTCAATCGAAAATCAATCCTTGCCGGTCCGAAAATTTTGATTTTTTCTGCCAAGGCCAAACTCTTGTGTTTTATGCTATCAACGATAGTTTGAGGTAGATCAAAAATAAGTTTTTCTGGCATGGAACTTTTTGATTTTACCTTTTCTGAATAAACAGTCGAATCATAAACAATTCGT
>Ga0209277_10000541_pt1 | contig 18988 bp, 17 predicted proteins | sample JI81AbrownDNA_FD_187503 | JGI IMG/M metagenome (GOLD analysis project Ga0209277, IMG submission 187503) | Wastewater effluent complex algal communities from Wisconsin, to seasonally profile nutrient transformation and Carbon sequestration -... | ecosystem: Engineered > WWTP > Effluent > Algae... | reverse complement strand
CCAAGATCTGCCCCATCCGGGGACGCTTCTTTAAAAAAATAAGGAGGGAATGCCCGTGAACGATAAGGTGCAACCGGATTGGGACCCAAAATCCGACGCCGTCCAGCGTGATCAGCGAGCTGCCTACGACGAGATGCGCGAGCGCTGTCCCGTCGCGTACAGCGATTTTCTTGAGTGGTCCGTGTTTCGGCACGAGGATATCCTTCGAGTGCTGATGGACCACGACACCTTCAGCAACGCCGCATCCAGACACCTCTCCGTTCCGGACGGAATGGATCCTCCCGAGCATACCGAGTACCGACGGATGATCGAGCAATATTTCCGGCCGGAACGTGTAGACGCGTTCGAGCTGCAATGTCGCGAGATCGCAGCGAAGCGTCTTCAATCGCTGCTGGAGCGCGATGAGCTGGAGTTCATCGGCGACTTCGCCCACTGGTTCGCCGTACGTATTCAGTCTGCCTCGCTCGGCTGGCCGCTCGAAATGTGCGAACCGCTGCGTCTCTGGACACAAAAGAATCATCAGGCGACTTTTGCGCAGGACCGGACGGCGATGGCGGAGATCGCCAAAGAATTCGAAGGCTACGTCCACGAGCTGCTGCAAATCCGGCGCGCGGCCGGTGCGCAGGCCAGCGACGACATCACCGGTTCGCTGCTCCGGCAACACGTACAGGGTCGACCGTTGCGCGATGAAGAAATCGTCAGCATCGTGCGAAACTGGACCGTCGGTGAGGTTGGGACGATCTCGGCAGCGCTGGGCATCCTCGTTCACTACCTCGCGCAACACCCGGATCTGCAGCAGCAACTGCGCGCACAGCCCTCCCTGCTGCCCGCCGCAATCGAAGAGATTCTCCGGATTCACGGACCCTTGGTGTCCAACCGCCGGATCACCACGCGTCCGGTAGAAATCGGAGGCAGGAAGATCGCGGCCGGCGAACGGCTCTCGTTGATCTGGATTTCCGCCAACCGCGATGCTCGTGTTTTCGAGGAACCGGATGCCTATCGGCCGGACCGCGACCCGACCGCAAACCTGCTATATGGTGCGGGAATCCACGTCTGCCCAGGCGCTCCATTGGCTCGGATGGAGATGCGTGTGGCGATGGAAGAGATCCTCGCACACACGACCCGGATAGACCCGATCCCGGACAGGCCGCCCACCGGCGCTGTGTACCCTGGCAGTGGTTTCGCTACCCTGCCCCTGCGAGTCCGCTAGGCGCCGCCAACAAGCTCACGAGGGTGTTGGTAGTAACCGGGGATGCGACTCAGACTCAGCCTACCGGTCTCGAATTGATCATTGTCGAGGCCAGCGTTTCGTGTGTGGATTTTTGTCGGTGAGACTACGATCTTTGCCTGTTGTGTAAGGGTTGCAAGCTGTCGGAATCAGTCCCACGAGGTGGTATAGTTTTTCGCGATGCGCAATGCGCGACGAAGAAATAGTTGCGCGGGTTGCGGCTCCTCCACAGCGGGATGGAGAGTGCGATCGCGACGGCTACCGGGAAGGCGGCATTGACCAGCGCTGCCGCCATCGCGTAAGGCGTCAGTATCAGGACCCGACCGGCGACCCAGAGCAAGGCAAACGCCTGCAACGCTACGCCTGTTGGCGTCGGCTGTCCGGTCCAGTTACGACCGGCCGTGAACAGGAAGCCGGCGACCACCGCCAGCGTGTAGCCGAAGAGCATTTCGTGGCCGTGCCAGATGAGGCCGGGTACAAATGGTGCCGGCAGATAGCCTGCATAGACTGCGACCCAGAGCGGAATCGAGAGCGCTGCGAAGATGCTGGCCAGCAGGTAGAACGGTCGAAAGCCCAGGGCCCAGAGCGCAAATCCTGCGGCCAGCGTTGGCTGCCAATTAGTTATTGCTGCCACAGGTCTTCGGTCCTGAAAACCATGTCCAAAACCGTCGCTGTCCGAGCGGGCGCAGGCCGCTTTGCCTCCACCCACCGGTGAACCCGCCATCCTGGCTCGCCAGCTGATGAACGCACACGTTGAGCCTTCATTTTTTGGCGACACTTGTCGACCGTTACGGATCTCGCGTCACGGCATCCAGAAGCTCGCCTTTTCGGTTTTTCGGACACTTGCGTCGGCGATGTCTTCGACGGTGATCTGAATGGGGTGAGCACCGGCAGACGCGGCTTCGGGATCGACCTTTAGCACAAGCACGGTATTTCCAAAGCCAGCTGGCGGCGCTTCGATTTCATGCGCCTCCTCGAGGCGAAGTCCGGGCAGGCCAGCAACGTGCACGCGGTAGGTCCGTGCCTGCTCGCTGGCATTCGTCAACTGCAGGCTGAATACGTTCTCGATGCTGCCGTCCGGCGCCTCGCGCGACAGGACCGCACGGTCACGGATCACGGAGACCTTGAGCGGCACCCTGCTGAGCAACGACCAGGCGGTCGCCGTCGACACGGCAAGAAAAACGGCCAGGTAGAGCAGCGTCCGCGGCCGCGCTGCCCGACGAATGATTTCGGAGCGCGACAGGCTTTCCTCAACCGCGTTCTCGGTCGAATAGCGGATCAGACCCCGCGGGTACTCCATCTTGTCCATTACCTGGTCACAAGCATCGATGCACGCCGCGCAGCCAATACACTCGAGTTGAAGGCCGTTGCGGATATCGATACCGGTCGGGCAGACCTGTACGCAGATGCTGCAGTCGACGCAGTCGCCCAAGCCTTCCGCGCGCGGGTCGGCAGTTTTCCGCCGCGGCCCCCGCGGTTCGCCGCGCTGCCGGTCATAGGTGATGTTCAGCGTATCGCGGTCGAACATCACGAACTGGAATTGCGCGTACGGGCAAATGTACTTGCACATGTGCTCGCGCATGAAACCGGCGTTGCCATAGGTGGCGGCGCCGTAGAAGAGAACCCAGAATACCTCCCACGGGCCAAGCGACAGATCGAGGATGCCGTGGGTCAAGTCGCGAATTGGCGTGAAATAGCCGACGAAGGTCAGGCCAGTCCAAAGGGCAAGCGCGATCCACAGCGTGTGCTTGGCGGTCTTGACGGCCAACTTGTGCACCGACCACGGCGCAGCGTCGAGCTTCATGCGTTTCGGTCGCTCACCTTCGGCGAGTTTTTCCAACCACAGAAACATCTCGGTGTAGACCGTTTGCGGACAGGTATAGCCGCACCACAAGCGCCCGGCGACAGCGGTGAACAGGAAACAGTGCCAGCGCCGAGAGAGCGAGGAGGATCGCCAGATAGATCGCGTCCTGCGGCCAGAGGACGAGATCGAACAGATAGAAGCGCCGCGTATCGAGGTCGAACAGAACCGCTTGCCGGCCATTCCAGGGCAGCCAGCAGAGGCCATAGAAGACGAGTTGGGTGAGCCAGATGAAGGCCCAGCGCCAACGTTGAAAGTAACCATTTATAGAGCGTGGATAGACCTTGGCGTCCGGGTCGACGATGGGCTTTATCTCGATGACACGTCTTCTCGGGTTGGTCTTGGCGTTTGGCATGATCTGGTGGTCTCGCTCCGTGCGGATTGGTGTACGGCAGATGGAAAGGCGGGGCAAGGGCCACCGACCCTCGCCCCGGAACTCTCACCTGATCCAGTCCTACATCGTCTTGCCGGCAAACGCGTTGGCGCTGGCGACGGCTGCCAGATTACGCCGGACGATCAGCAAGCGCCCAGCGAAGAGCGCCAGAAACAGCGTACCGAGAGCAAAAACGATGTCTCCCGGGACGCGCAACCAGACGAAGGTTTCCATCAACGACGAATGTACGAAAGCCGGCGAACGTGCAAACCATACACCCTCGCTGATGCTGGCCCACGCCTGGTAGACACCGGCCGGCACGGGCGACATGAAGACCATTATTGCCAGACCGATATTGAGCGACCAGAAAGTCAGGGCGAGCAACTTGTCGGACCACGCCCCGCGGTTCGAAAGACCACGCAGACAGAACAGCAGGCCGATGCCGAGGATTCCACCGTGGACAAGGCTCTGTTCCGATGGAAAATAACGGAGTATAGTCGTCGCACTGATGCCGTAAAACAGAGGATCGCCGGAAGCCCCCTGTGATGCGCCGCCCGGAGTGAGTTTGCGATAGCGCCTGTAGACCACTCATCGGGCTGTGGTAAGGGTTTTTCAGCGGTCAATTCCGCCCGCTCCAGCGCCGCCTACGCCGCTGGGCTGATCATCCCCCTATCGTCTGCGACGAACATAGACGCCCAAAGGAGAAAACCACACCATGAGCGAGTACATTCTGTCCATCGACCAAGGCACCACCGGTTCTACCGTGTTGGTTTTCGATCATGATGGCAAGATCAAGGGTCGAGCCTATTCGGAATTCAATCAGCACTATCCAAAGCCGGGTTGGGTAGAACACGATGCAGAGGAAATCTGGCTGGTAACCATGAAGGTTATCAGCGCTGCCTTGAGTGCCAGCAACATCCGCGCCAGCGACTTGAACGCCATCGGCATCACCAATCAACGGGAAACAACGGTTTTATGGGATCGCGCCACCGGCCAGCCAGTCGCCAACGCCATCGTCTGGCAGGATCGACGGACCGCACACTACTGCGATGAGCTCAAGGAACGGGGATTGGAGGAGACGATCCGTCAAAAGACCGGGTTGGTGATCGACTCTTATTTCTCCGGCACCAAAGTCAAATGGTTGCTGGATAACGTGACCGGATTACGCGCGCGCGCCGAACGCGGCGAAATTGCTTTTGGCACCATTGATTCTTGGCTGGTCTGGAAGCTGACTGGTGGCAACGTGCATGTCACCGACTACTCGAACGCTTCACGCACTCTGCTTTACAACATCCAAGAACTTCGTTGGGACGATGAGCTTCTGGAATTGCTCAACATTCCTAAAGCGATCCTGCCCGAGGTCAAAGCGTCGTCCTGCATTTACGGCGAAACCGATCCGGAGACGTTTTTCGGCACCCACCGCATTCCAGTGGCGGGGATCGCTGGCGACCAACAAGCGGCCCTGTTTGGCCAAGGTTGCCATAGTGCTGGCCTGGCCAAGAATACCTACGGCACCGGTTCCTTCGTATTGATGAATACTGGCGACCAGGCCGTGTTCAGCAATGAGAAGTTGTTGACCACCATTGCTTGGGGCATCGGTGACGAACCGGTTCAGTACGCGCTGGAAGGCGCCATTTTCATCACCGGCGCCGCGGTGCAATGGTTACGAGATGGATTAAAGATGATCAAATCGGCAGCGGAAACCAAGGCGCTGGCCCGGTCCGTGCCCGACAATGAAGGTGTCTATTTCGTGCCTGCGCTGGTGGGTCTGGGTGCGCCGCACTGGGATCCCTACGCCCGTGGCCTGCTGATCGGCATCACCCGAGGCACCACCCAGGGTCATATCGCTCGCGCGGTTTTGGAAAGCATGGCCTATCAGACCCGCGACGTGATCGAGGCCATGCAGCGCGACTCCGGGATTGCCCTGAAAGAATTGCGCTGTGACGGGGGGGCTTCGGTCAACAGTGTGCTCATGCAATTCCAGTCCGACATTCTCGGTGTGCCGGTCGAGGTGCCCAGCATCGTGGAAACCACTGCTCTCGGTGCAGCGTATCTGGCTGGCCTGGCTACCGGTTTCTGGAACAGTCGCGAAGAGCTAGCGCAAAAGTGGCAACTGGAAAACCGTTATACCTCGCGCATCGACGAAGCTGAGCGTGAGCGCTTGTTCCGGCGTTGGCACAAGGCGGTTGAGCGCTGTAAAGGTTGGGCTCTGGACGACTAGCAACCGTTCACTCCTCTTCCCTTGCAGGCGGGGAAGGGGGGCACCTAGACCTCTCTCATTCAGCAGGGAGAGAAAGAATTGGATTGCCACGTCGAATGAGGAGCAGCCTTGAAACTACGTGAGAGCAACATTCAAAAATTGCAACAGGGTATCTACGATGTCCTGATCATCGGCAGCGGCATCAATGGTGCGGTCTCCGCCGCCGCCCTGTCCGGTAAAGGCGCGCGGGTAGCGCTAATCGACCAGCGTGATTTCGCCGGTTTTACCAGCCAGCAATCGTCGAACTTGGCCTGGGGTGGAATTAAGTATTTGGAAAGCCATGACTACAGCCTGGTTCGGAAACTTTGTTTGAGCCGCAATCACCTGCTTCGCCACTATCCGTCACGGGTTCAGGAAATCCGTTTTTTTTCCACCATCGATAAAGGCTTCCGCTTTCACCCGCTGTTCTTATGGGCTGGCACCTGGGTGTATTGGCTGTTCGGAAACGGTTTCACAAAAATCCCACGGTTGTTTTTCAAACGAACCATCCAGCGCGAAGAGCCGGTTGTCAAAACCGAAAACTCAGCAGGTGGCTTCGAGTATTCGGATGCTTACCTGCACGACAATGATTCACGGTTCGTGTTTCAATTCGTGCACTCGGCGATGGATCGCGGCTGCATTGCCGTGAACTACATCGAATCACTCGGTGCGCGCCTTGAAGGCAGTGTTTGGGTGGCTCACGCGCGGGATGTGATGAACGGTCAGGAGATGGAAATCCGCGCCAAAGTGTTGATTAACGCCGCAGGCCCATTCGTGGACAAGCACAATGTGCTGACCGGCGAACAGACCGAGCATCACCATGCGTTTTCCAAAGGCATCCATTTGATCGTTCCCCAGATCACTCCTCATAAGCGCATTATGACTTTCTTCGCCGACGATGGACGCTTGTTTTTTGTGATCCCGATGGGCGTGCGCACCTGCATCGGCACCACCGATACCCGAGTGGAATCGCCTTTCACCGAGGTCACGGAAGAGGACCGCCAGTTCGTACTCAACAATATCAACAAGCGCTTGAATCTCGATCGACCATTGACTTGCGCCGACATCATCGCCGAGCGTTGCGGAGTGCGGCCATTGGTAGTGAAAGCTCAGGCCGACGGTGAGATCGAAGATTGGTTGCAATTGTCGCGAAAGCATGAGATCGATGTGGATCGCGCCAAGGCGCATCTCAGCATTTTTGGCGGCAAGCTCACCGACTGCATCAATGTCGGTGATGAGGTTTCGGACATCGTCGCTCAACTCGGCGTTGCCCTGCCTCATCAAGGCTATCAATGGTACGGTGAACCGCATCCCTCAGTACGCGAGGAATACTTGCATCAAGCGACGCTGATGAATCTCGATGGCTATACCTCGCCAGAGTCCATCGAAAGCCTCAGCAGCCGGCTTTGGCGGCGCTATGACCGGCAGGCGTTTGAACTGTTGGCGGAAATCCGCGAAGACCCCCGCCAGGCGGAAGTGCTGATCAAAGGCACCGATTATATTCGCTGCGAAATCCGACTCGCCAAGCACCAGGAAATGATCACTAAACTTGAGGATTTCTTGCGCCGCCGTTCCAAGATTGCGTTGGTGGTGCGCCACGAGGATATTCGCAACGCCGAAGGTTTGATGGAGGCTTGTGAAATCCTGTTTGGCGACCAGGCGCAGCAAAAATTCGATGAGTATTTTCAGGAGCAATCGACTCAGCGGTCAGCCGCAATGGCCGAGGTCGAATGAATCACGTGGATGTAGACAATTTGTAAACAACTCTCCGAATGAGGCCTTGTGATGACCCCTTTTCTTGGCGAAATGATTGGTACCGCCCTGCTGATTTTGCTGGGTAATGGCGTAGTAGCGAACGTGGTTCTCAACCAAACAAAAGGTAAAGATTCGGGCTGGATCGTGATTACTTGGGGTTGGGGCATGGCGGTATTCGTGGCCGTTTTCACGGTAGCCGCTTTCAGTGGTGCGCATCTCAATCCAGCCGTTTCTGTCGGCCTGGCCATTGCTGGAAAATTTGCCTGGGCGCAGTTGCCGGCCTATGTGCTAGCTCAGTTCCTTGGCTCATTTATCGGTTCTTTCTTGGTCTGGCTAATGTACCGGCCGCATTTCGCGGCCACTGAAGATACGGACCTGAAACTGGCGGTGTTCTGCACCGGCCCTGGCATTCGGGACAATTTCTCGAACTTGGCTTCCGAGATTATCGGAACCTTCGTGCTGGTATTCTCGGTGTTGTTCCTGGCGGTGTCGGTGTTCGGCCTTGGCGCGCTGGATGCGTTACCGGTCGGCCTGCTGGTGCTGGCTATTGGTTTATCGCTGGGTGGTACGACTGGTTACGCCATCAATCCAGCGCGCGACCTTGGCCCGCGCATCATGCACGCTATTCTGCCCATTCCCGGCGGCAAGCGTGACAGTGACTGGGGATATGCGTGGATTCCGGTCGTCGGTCCCATTTTGGGCGCGGTGTTGGCCGGGTTGCTGTATCTGGCCCTGCAAGATCCCAGCAACGTTAATTTCCGTTGATCGGTGCAGGAAATGGAGGAGCGTGTAACGCTCCTCCATTGCTCCGGTTACCCCAGCAACGCACCCAGCACGAGAATAAGCCCATGTCGATTTCATCCCCATTCCATGATCGCTGTGATCGAGAACGACGGACACTCATGAAAGGTGCGGCCGCCCTTGGATTGGCTGCCGCGTTACCCAAGCTGGCACACGGGCAGGAAGCGGTCGATCCGGTGCGCACCGCTGCCGCCCGACGCTGGGTGCTCGGCGAATTCACCCCATCAACTTTGTCGTTCGACGAGCAGATGCGGGAAATGGAATTCTTCATTCGCGCCGCCGCCCCGTTTCGTGGCCAGCAGATTTACGTCGTCTCCGAGACCATCCCCACCCACACTTACGAGTCGCGTTTTCTAGCGCGGGCGTTTCGTGAAATCACCGACATCAGCGTGATTCATGACCTGGTGCGTGAAGGCGAACTGGTCGAGCGCATCCAGCAGCAGGTGCGCACCGGCCGCAATTTTTACGACGCCTACGTCAACGATTCCGACTTTATTGGTACGCATTACCGTTACGAAAGCGCCGTGCCACTGTCCGACTGGATCGCTGGCGATGGCGCGGCGTTCACCTTGCCTACGCTCGATCTCGAGGATTTTATTGGTTTGGGCTTTACGACCGGACCGGATGGCAAGGTCTATCAACTACCCGACCAGCAGTTCGCCAATCTGTACTGGTTCCGCCATGACTGGTTCCAGCGCCCTGACCTCAAAACTGGGTTCCGCCAACGCTACGGTTATGAACTTGGTGTTCCGCTGAATTGGAAGGCGTATGAAGACATCGCCGATTTCTTCACCAATCAGGTCAAGGAGCTGGATGGACGCCGCGTGTACGGTCACATGGACTATGCCAAGGTCGACCCCTCGCTGGGCTGGCGTTTCACCGATGCGTGGTTGTCGATGGCTGGAGTGGGCGATCCCGGATTGCCCAACGGTCAACCGGTGGATGAATGGGGGATCCGGGTGGAGGGTTGCCATCCGGTGGGTTCCAGCGTCAGTCGGGGCGGAGCGCTGAACAGCCCGGCAGCAGTGTATGCGCTACGCAAATATCTGGAATGGCTGCGCCAATACGCGCCGCCAGAGGCCATGCAGATGGACTTTTCCACGGCGGGACCGGTACCTGGAGGAGGCAGCATTGCTCAACAAGCGTTCTGGTACACCGCTTTTACGGCGGATTTACTAAAGGAAGGATTGCCGGTAGTCAATAGCGATGGCACGCCTAAATGGCGGGTCGCGCCGTCGCCGCATGGCGCATACTGGAAGAAAGGGATGAAACTGGGTTATCAGGATTGCGGCGCCTGGACGCTATTGAACAATACCCCACTGCAACGTCGTCAAGCCGCGTGGCTGTATGCCCAGTTCACGACCTGTAAGACGGTGTCGCTGAAAAAAACACTGGTGGGATTGACCCCGATACGTGACAGTGACTTGCGCTCGGCGGCGATGAGCAAAGCGGCTCCTCGCCTCGGCGGGCTGGTGGAGTTTTACCGCAGTCCGGCGCGCGTCGCCTGGACGCCGACCGGTACTAACGTACCGGATTATCCGCGACTGGCCCAGTTGTGGTGGTCGCGCATCGGCCAAGCCGTACGGGGTCTAGCCACTCCCCAACAGGTCATGGACAACCTGGCGGCTACCCAAGATCAAACGTTAGCTCGTTTGCAGCAAATGGGCGGGATGAAACGCTGCGAGCCACGACTGGCTGAGCCGCGTGATCCACAGTATTGGTTCGATCAACCCGGCGCGCCAAAGCCAAAACTCGCGGATGAAGAGGGCCAGGGTGTGACTGTCGATTACGAGACTCTTCTGCAAGCCTGGCGAGAGGGGAAAGTGGGTGTTTAGTTTGAGGTGCAGTGGAACGCTGCACCTCAAATTCCTGGATCGAATGGCCCGACAAGGCCACCTACGAAGCCACGGCCGCAAAGATGGAAACCGACGAGTGGTGGAAGGCGCGATTTCTCGCGGATTTTCGCGCCCCCCTCATTGTCCGGCTCCGGCGGCACGCCGTCGACCGCCGGAGCGAGTGATGTCATAGTACGGACCGCCGACCACGGTCTGGCTCGAAAGCAGTCGGTCAGAGCGCCGCTTTATCGTTGCTATGATCCTTTCTTAATCGCGCACAGGCGGCCACAGACGGGCCGTATGGACCAGTGTCAGTATCCACACCGCTTCGCCGTCGATCTGGTACACCAAGCGATAGCTTTCGTGCGGGATCAGCTCGCGGGTGCCGGGAATCCTTCCCGGCTTGCCACAATGGGGATGTTGGGCCAGCCGGGTGGCTGCGTCGCTGAACAACTCATCCATTCGCGCGGCCGCACGCGGGTTTTCGGCAGCGATGTAGTCCCATACGTCGGTGCGGTCCTGCTGCGCTTCTGGTGTCCAGACGACCCTCACGGGCGATTCGTCACATTGGCACGCCGTGCAGAAAACTCGGCTTCGACCTCATCGTTCGATCGCCCCTGCCCGGCACGCATCGAGGCCAGTCCGGCCTCGACCTTGTGGCGCAGGAACTCGTCGTAGTCCCGTGCCTCACGCTGGCGGTGAACAAACTCGCGCATGAGCTCACGCAGCACCTGCGACGCCGGGCGGTGGGCGGCTTCGGCTTCGGCCATGAACTCGGCGCGCAGCTCGGGTTCCAGCTTCATCGTGAAAACGGCTTCTTTCGACATGATCAGGTCTCCTGTCAGAGGGTACTTACCAAGTATATATATGATCATTACAACGCGCGCCTCGCAAAGTGCAACAAGGCGAGTTGTGGGGTATCCGCCGTGCCGGCAAAGATCTGGGGGGTGTAAGCCGGAACCCCCGAAAATTCCGTCACCAGCCGAAATCGAAAAAGGCGGGGTTCAGTCACGCCAAAAATCCTTGAACCGATCCGACGCTAGATCGGTGTAGCGGGTGGTGTGCTGGATGTTGCGGTGTCCCAGGTAGTGCTGGATCGCGCGCGTATCCTGCCCGTCGTTGGCCAGCTTGTAGCCGGTGGCGTGGCGCAGCATGTGCGGGTGAATCGAAAATTCGATGCCGGCTTCGCGTCCGGCCCGCCTGACGATCTTGCACACTGCATCGGTGGTGAACGGTGCCTTGCGCTCGCTGACGAACACGTAGTCGGTCTCTGGATAGTCGCGCTGCAGGCGGCGCAGCGCGCGCAGCTCCGGCCCACGCAAAGGATGGACCGATGCGATACCGTGCTTGCGTCGCGTCACGTGCAGGAGGCCTTGCCGCAGATCGACCTGATCCCAGCGCAGGCTGACCAGCTCGGAGACGCGCAAGCCATGACGGTAGGCGATCAGGATCAAGGCCGCGTCCCGGGCTCCGTGCCGGCCGACGCTTGCCGCCGCCGCCATCAGCGCCGTGACCTCGTTTTCCGACAAATATTCGCGGCTGCGATAGGCGGCGTTCGCCAGGCGCCCCGGAACTTTCCGGTTTTCGATGCTTGGCGGGTCTCGATCCTGAGGCGTGGAAGCCGCGTCGACGCTCATGGGGGCAATCAAAACTTTCTGTATATGGGTCATTATATGGAAAGTTTTCCTGGTCAGGGTGAGCACTGCGTCGATGGAGACCAAGAGCAAGCGACTGAGCGTACTGTCCGAAGCCGAACAAGAGGCGCTGTATGGCCTTCCCGATTTCGACGACGGCCAGCAACTGGACTTCCTGTCGCTGTCGGAAGATGAGCTGGCACTCGCCAACACTCGGCCCGACATGGCGGCGCAAGTCTACTGCATCGTTCAGATCGGCTACTTCAAAGCCAAGCAGATATTCTTCCGCTTTGGCTGGGATGACATCGAGGACGATGCGGCCTTCGTCCTCACTCGCTATTTCCAGGGTGAGCCCTTCGAGCGCAAGGCAATCACCGACCACGAGTACTACACCCAGCGTAAGCTGATCGCCGAGCTGTTTGGTTTCCGCCTGTGGTCGGGCGAGTTCTCACCGCAACTTGCCCACCAGTCAGCACAGATCGTCCGACGCGACGTGACACCGAGTTTCGTCGCTGCCGAGTTGGTCGTCTGGCTCCATGAGCGCAACATCGTCCGACCGGCTCACACCACGTTGCAGGATGTGATCAGCGAAGCGCTTTCTGCAGAGCGTCATCGACTGGGCGACCTGCTGGAGCGGACCCTTGACGATGCCGGCAAGGCGGCGCTGGCGCAACTGATCGTGCGCGACGGCACACTCTCAGAGCTGGCGGTTCTGCGCCAGGACGCCAAGGATTTCCGCTGGCGGCAAATGGCCAAGGAGCGCGAGAAGCGCGCCAAGCTGGCGCCGCTGCACGGTATCGCCAAGACGCTGATGCCCGAGCTCGGCATCTCCCAGCAAAATATCCGGTATTACGCCAGCTTGGCCAGCTTCTACACAGTCCACGATCTGCGCAACCTCAAGCCCGAGCAAACCCGCCTGTATCTGCTGTGCTACGCCTGGCTGCGCTACCGCCAGTTCACCGACAATCTGGTCGATGCGCTCGCCTATCACATGAAGCAGTTGGAGGACGAGACCAGCGCGGCCGCCAAGAAATCCTTCGACGCCGAGCACCTGCGTCGCCAGCAGGAAACACCGCAGGTCGGACGCCTGCTTTCGCTCTATATCGATGACAGCGTGGCCGACCCCACGCCGTTCGGCGACGTGCGGCAGCGCGCCTACAAGATCATGCCGCGCGACACGCTGCAAAGCACCGCTCAGCGCATGAGCGTGAAGCCGGCCAGCAAGCTCGCACGGCACTGGCTGGCGGTCGACACGGTGGCCGAGCGCGTGCGCAAGCACCTACGGCCCTTGTTCGCCGCACTTGATTTCGCCAGTGCCAAGCCAGACAGTCCGTGGCTCGCGGCGCTCACGTGGGCGAAGGGCGTGTTCGCCAAGCAGCAGCGGTTGTCGCAGCGCCCGCTGGCAGAGTGCCCAGCCGTCACGCTGCCGAAGCGGCTGCGGCCGTACCTGCTGACCTTCGATGCCGGCGGCAAGCCGGCTGGACTACACGCCGACCGTTATGAGTTCTGGCTGTACCGCCAGATCAGGAAGCGCTTCCAGTCAGGAGAACTCTATCTCGACGACAGCCTGCAACACCGTCACTTCGCCGACGAGCTGGTCTCGCTGGACGATAAGGCCGACGTGCTCGCACAGATGGACATCCCGTTCCTACGTCAGCCGATCGAGGCCCAGCTCGACGTGCTGAAGAAGGAACTGCACGCGCAGTGGATGGCGTTCAACCGCGAGTTGAAGCAAGGCAAGCTGACGCATCTCGAATACGACAAGGACACGCAGACGCTGACCTGGCACAAGCCGAAGGTCGATAAAATGCCAGCGCGCGAGCAGGCGTTCTATGAGCAGTTGACGTTCTGCGACGTCGCCGACGTGTTCCGTTTCGTGAACCGCGAAACCAACTTTCTGGCGGCACTGACACCGCTGCAACCGCGCTACGCCAAGAAGGTCGCCGATCCGGACAGCCTGATGGCGGTGATCATCGCCCAAGCGATGAACCACGGCAACCTGGTTATGTCGCGCACCAGCGACATTCCGTACCATATCCTGGAAGCGACCTACCAGCAGTACCTGCGCCAAGCCTCGCTGCAGGCGGCTAACGACCGCATAAGCAACGCCATCACAGCGTTGCCGATCTTCACATATTACTCGTTCGACCTCGACACGCTGTACGGCGCCGTCGACGGGCAGAAATTCAGCGTCGAGCGGCCAACCGTGAAGGCACGCTACTCGCGTAAATACTTCGGTCGCGGCAAGGGTGTCGTGGCCTACACCATGCTGTGCAACCACATTCCGCTCAACGGCTACCTGATCGGCGCGCACGAGTACGAGGGCCACCACGTCTTCGACGTGTGGTATCGCAACACGTCCGACATCGTGCCAACCGCGATCACGGGCGACATGCACAGCGTAAACAAGGCCAACTTCGCCATCCTCTACTGGTTTGGCCGACGCTTCGAGCCACGCTTCACCGACCTCGAAGCGCAATTGAAGGAGCTGTACTGCGCCGACGACCCGGCGCTGTACGAGAAGTGCCTGATTCAGCCGGTCGGGCAGGTCGGTTTGGACGCAATCGTGAATGAAAAACCGGACATGGACCGGATCGTCGCCACGCTCGGGCTGAAAGAGATGACCCAAGGTACGCTGATCCGCAAACTGTGCACCTACACCGCGCCGAACCCGACGCGGCGGGCGATCTTCGAGTTCGACAAGCTGGTCCGCAGTATCTACACGCTGCGCTACCTGCGCGATCCGCAGCTCGAACGGAATGTGCATCGCTCGCAGAACCGCATCGAGTCCTACCACCAACTACGTTCGGCCATCGCCCAAGTCGCCGGCAAGAAAGAATTGACCGGCCGCACGGACATCGAGATCGAAATCAGCAACCAATGCGCGCGCCTGATCGCCAACGCGATCATCTACTACAATTCGGCGATCCTGTCGCGACTGCTGACGAAGTTCGAGGCGGCTGGCAACGCCAAGGCGTTGGCGTTAATCAAGCAGATTTCTCCCACGGCATGGCGGCACATCCTGCTGAACGGGCACTACACCTTCCACGCGGATGGGAAAATGATCGACCTGGATGCCATAGTTGCTGGGCTCGATCTTGGGTGACAAAATTTTCGGGGGTTCCGGCTTACACCCCCTAACGCAAAAGCTAGTCAGCGGCATGGGCTTGCGCCCATGCCGGATACGGGCACGGCGGTGCCCTGCCCTGGCGATACGTCCGCCCCAACCTTCCGTCCATCTTCGTTTCGCTAGGAAAATCGCTTGACACAGAAACCAAGTTGTTCAAAACTCAACATGTTTACATGTTGAGAGAATTACATGTTCAAAATTGCGATTATCGGGCAGAAGGGCGGCGACGGCAAAACCACCCTCGCCCTTGGCCTCGCCGTGGCGGCAACAGAAGCCGGGTTGGACGTGGCCATCATCGACCTCGATCCCCAGGCGAACGCCGCCAACTGGAAAGACCGGCGCACCGCTGACAACCCCGCCGTTATCTCCGCCCAGGTGAGCCGACTCAAACAAACAATCCGGACCGCCGAGGAGTACGGCGCGGATTTGGTTCTGATTGATACTCCTGGCCGTTCGGATAGCGCCGCTATCGAAGCTGCTAGGTGCGCTGACTTGGTGTTGATTCCCGTTCGACCGCAAATTTTTGGTCTTGAGACCTTGCAAGGCGTTCGTGACCTGTTGCGCGTGGCGGGTGATCCTCTCGCCTATGTGGTCGTTAATGGCATCCACCCCCAGGCAACGAAGGCCGCCGAGGCTGCCAAAACGCTTATCGAAGCCACCTTCGCCTTGAAGGTTGCGCCAGTACATTTGTGCCAGCGCGGGGGGTATGCCGAAGCGCCAACTACCGGCAAGACCGCCCAGGAGTTAGACCCGGAAGGTAAAGCGGCTGACGAACTTCGCCGACTTTACATGTTCACAACTGAACTTCTTAATATGTTGGATGGTAAACATGAGCACAAACAAAATGGCCGCGTTGCAAACCGCGCTTAAAACCCCTCAGCCGCAGCCCGTTGTCTCAGCCCGCCCAGCAGCCTCACCAACAACGGCAAAGGCTACCGCTAGTTACACAGCGCCGAGCCGTACCGGCAAGACAAACCTTACTGCGTATCTGTCCCCGGACTACAAACGCAATATGCGCTTGATCCAGGCCAAAACGGGGCGCAGTTTGCAAACCTTGATCGCCGAGGCGCTTAACGACCTGTTTGCGAAATATGACGTGCCCGTCATTGACCACGAGTGAACATGTCAGCATGTAAACTTGTTGACAAGTGACTATGTTGTGCAAGGGACTGCGGAAGGGCAGGACATGATCGACAGCAGCACATGGAAAAAGAGGCTACCGCGCCGCAAGGACGTTGCGCCCGTGCCGGATGACGCCTTCGCCAATCGGCAATTGGACTTGTTTCAAGGCTTCCTGGCCAACACCGAGGACAAGCGCGAAGCTCTCTCGAATGCCGTCGATCTGTGGGATAGCATCCCACGCTATGCCATTTCGCGGCTGCGGATGAACGCCATGAGGACGGCGGAGGGCTTCCTCGACGTGATGGAATTACCGTTCAACTACAGAGGAAGGCCGCTCACCGCGCTGATTTATCCGGCACGCGTCAAAGACAAGAACGGCCAGCGACTTAGCTACTATCCAAGCGCCCGCGAGGAACTCATCGAACACGCCTTACGCAAAATCTCCACCGATCAGCATTCCGGTTTTTTCGATCAGCAAAGCTACCGCAGCGGCGCGCGATTTTCCCTGTATCAACTTCGCAAGGAACTGGAACAGCAAGAGCACAGCCTCCGCTATGACGAACTCATCGAGGGGTTGGACATCCTTTCACTCAGCGCCATCGAGATTGTGGCCACGAACGATGACGGCGACGAGGCATTCGCCCGTTCAACTTACCTGGCCGCATTGACTGGCGTAAAGCGCAAGGATTACGAAGCCGACCGCGATGTACGATGGGCGGCGCAGTTTCACCCGCTGGTGACGCAGAGCATCGACCAAGTGACTTATCGGCAGTTCAACTATCAGCGTCTCATGCGGTGCAGCACACAGCTTGCACGCTGGCTCATGGGGCAACTGGTACTGAAATACACGCAAGCTGCCCTTATCAATAGCTTCGACATGCGCTACAGCACCATCAGGCGCGACAGCGCCTTGCTCAATGGTTATGGGCGCGAGCGCGATGCCGTTGCCGCGCTCGATAGCGCATGGGAAGAACTCAAGACCATGGGCACATTGGCCGTCGTCAGAAAGACTGAGCAGCGAGGCTCCCGCGCCAAGTTGGAAGACGTGACCTACACGCTGTTCCCGACCCGCGATTTTGTCGCCGAGCAGAAAGCCGCCAATCGTCGCCAGAATGATGCAAAAGTATCGTCTAGTCCAAGCCGTTGACCGACAGCAAAGCTTTAAGCCAACGCTGGAACAGACCGGGGATGCCAAGAGCTTGTTGAACCCCTTGTTCGACCTTGTGGAAAAACCCAAGCAGCGCACCTGAGAGCAGGGGGAATAGGTCGCGGGTCACGCCCCAAGGTCAGGGGGAATAGGTCGCGGGTCGCAGGGGGAATAGGTCGCGGGCGACCTCACGACAGAGGAATAGGTTGCGGGTCACGCCCCAAGGTCAGGGGGAATAGGTCGCGGGTCGCCGAAAAATCAGGGGGAATAGGTCGCGGGTCGCCGAAAAATCAGGGGGAATAGGTCGCGGGTCACTCGACGGGTCGAATGCATGAGCTAGACGCAGACAAAAAAGGCCACTTTTCCACCCAATATTGCACCACAACAGGGGGAATAGGTCGCGGGTCGTTTCTCTAACCTATTGACACGTAAGAGAAAAATAGCATTGTTTTGCGCCCTATTCTTTTATCCTTATCTTTATCCTTTAAAAGATCTTTATTCTTGTCGACGCCCGTGGCTAAGGCTCATGCCAAAGGGAAGATTGCGAACCTAAAATGATCGGCCTACGGCCTCAAAAAAACGATAGATCAGGCGCGGCCCTACGGGCGAAGGTTTTCAATTGAAATCCAGTCCAAATGCCGGCGACTTTCCGGAAAGGTTAGAGGAAAAAAAGGGCAAATAGAAGCCACGGCGGGGGGGCGTTGATCACCGAGAAGGGGGCTGCCGACACTGGCGAACCGATCATCGAGGCGCTGCGCCTGCTCGACCTGTTTGCCAGTGTCGGGGGCGAGGCTTTCGATATCATCCACACCAACCTCCAGCAGGAGAAACGCGGCTTCCGCCCGGCGCAGAGCCAGTTCCAGGCCCGGCAGTCCATGCCCTACCTAGTGCCCAGTGCCGCGCGGCGGCAGAACAATCTGATCGTTCGACCTCGCTCCGGCGACGACGTCACCCTGGTGCAGCTCGACGATCTTGCGCACCAATCCCAGGGGAAAGCAGGCATGGCCAGCCGTCACCAACGCTCCCCAGGGCTTCGCCGCGCGGCTCAAGGAAGGGACTGGCGCCGACAAGGAAGCATCGGGTGCCACCCGTGTCGCCGGCACCGCCAATTTTAAACCCGCCTACGCCCCCCCGAACTTCCCCCGGGTCCGGATCGACGCCGATCAGCCCGGGCTCCGCCTCACTACGTACGCAGACCCTCGACGCGATGGGAGTGGTCGCGCCGAGGGCCCGGCCGGTCCCGGCGGCAATCCCAAGCGCACCAGCGCGGATTTTATCTGGTGCAAGATTGCGCTTTCCTGGGGCCATGGCATCGAGGCGACCGCCGAACGGCTGATGGAAGAAAGCGCCAAGGCCCGCTAGAACGGCGAAGCCTATGCCCGGCAAACCGCCGAGCATGCCGACTACGCCGCCCGGCAACGCAACGCCTTGCCACGGGGGCGACCAGCCCGGTGGTGAGGAGAGGCCGCCGCTGCGGAGACAATCCGTCGCTCAGAGCACCCCGTGAATCGGCCACAGCGGGCCGTGAGCGCGTTTTTCCCGCCCGGGCCAGTCCTCTCGGGGTCGCTTCAGAAAACGGAAAACAAAGCACGTTAAGCCGTCTTCATGCGTGGCCGCGACACCGCGCGGTTGCCGCATAAAGGGCAAAATCTTCTCGCAGACCATCGTTTGCGAGAAGACGGCGCGGCCTAGCGACGATGCGGTTGGAATGTTCTTGAAAACTGTTCTCGATTGGCGACGCACAGAACGGCCAGTTTCGAGAATTTCAAGCGGTTCTAAGCTCGTTGAGCAGGTCGGGGTGGCGATCCAGCAGCTTGAACAGCTTGACCAGCGCCAACGGCGGTTTGGTCTTGCCGTTCTCGT
>Ga0209277_10000539_pt1 | contig 19048 bp, 15 predicted proteins | sample JI81AbrownDNA_FD_187503 | JGI IMG/M metagenome (GOLD analysis project Ga0209277, IMG submission 187503) | Wastewater effluent complex algal communities from Wisconsin, to seasonally profile nutrient transformation and Carbon sequestration -... | ecosystem: Engineered > WWTP > Effluent > Algae... | reverse complement strand
CCCGCTCGTGGCCGCAGCGACAAGCATTCCGCCGAGAGACCAGTGATCACCCATGAAGCCTGCCACCAGCCGAACGAGCGGACGGATGATGAGCAAGGTCAGCGGGTGAACGGAGCGGTTGACAACATCCCCTTCGGGGCTGGCGAGGATGGTCATCCACGGGCCTGCGTCTGCTTCAAAAAGGACGCTGTTGATGCTGAGGGCGGGGTGATTGAGCGCTCGGGCGATGATGAGGTTGATGAGGAAAAACATCCCGCCTGCGTACAAGCCAGGCAGGTTTTGAGAGAGGGATGTGTATAGTTTTGTTTGTTGAAACTTTTCGCGATATCCGCCTGTTTCAAATTTTTCAAGGACAGCCAATCCGCCAATTCCTGCGATACACGCGGTCAGGATAAACAACGTCATCCACTCTTGCGGAACAATGACGTAGTCGATCAAGAACATGGACGGGAATTGCAGGCTTCCATAAATTACTGCGATGAAAAGTACAGGCAGGGCGAGAGCAAGGATGATGTTCGTTGGCTTGCTCAAGAATCCATTGCGGAAAGAGTCTGCGGTGCGGCGGATGAGGTAATAGCCAGTCACACTTCCAGCGATGATGAATGTTGCAGTAAACAGAATCATGCCGAAGGGAGTCCGAAGCGGCTCTTGCAAAAATCCAACGGCTCCGTAGGTTAGGTTCAGGCTGAGGAGGAATCCGATCAAATAGTGAGTGAGGGAATAATTTGCGCGGATGCGGGCTGTCCATTGCGCGATGGCGGGGAATGTTTCAAAGAGGAAAATGCCAATGGCTAGAGCCGGCACAACGGTCAGAAAGAGGCGGTCTATCAGCGAAGAATAATCGGCGAAGTGGAAGAAAGTCACAGCTAGAAAATAGCTGACGACGAATCCAATCAAGAGGCTGAAGATGGCGCGGAAAAAAAGTTTCATTGGAGCAACAGATCTATTCCTTGACCGCCACGATGATCTCGGAGATCATGTCGTAACGATGGAATTGGGGCATGATGTAAATTCCGTGCGCCCAGTTTTTGATGCCTTGAATTAATTCCACGGCAAGTTCCACGCCGACCTTTGAGGCGTTATCGCCCGCAGACTCAAGCCGCTTGCGTGCTTCTTCAGGGATGGAAATGCCGGGGACTTCGTTGTGCAGGAAGGTCGCGTGTTTGGCGCTGACCAACGGAAGGATGCCCGCAAGAATGGGCTTTTCCAATTTGCCGTGTTTGGCTTCGTAGGCTTCGATAAGTTTGGGGCCATCATCAGCGCGGTAGATGGGTTGGGTGAGGAAGAAGTCTGTACCTGCTTTAATTTTGCGATGCAGATTTTTTACTTCGGTGTCCACATCCTGCGGGCAGAGGTTGAGCGCGGCGCCAACGAAAAAGCTGGTAGGCTGACCGATGCTCGTACCAGAATGATCCAAGCCCATGTTGAAACCTTGCTTGATAAGTTTGATAAGACCCGATGGAACGAGGTCATAGTTATCAGTGGCTTCGGGATAATCACCAATGGATGTGGGATCGCCCATCACAACGAAAACATTTCGCAAACCGATGGCGTGCGCGGCGAGCAAGTCACCTTGCACGCGCAAAAGATTTCTTCCGCGTGTGGGAAAATGAAGCGTGGTCTCCACACCAATTTTGCGCTGCACCACATCACAAACTGCCCATGCAGACATTCTCATGCGCGCCAGCGGACTATCTGCCACGTTGATGATATCTGCGCCTGAATCATAAAGAAGCGATGCGCCCGCAAGAAGTTTGTGCGTGGAAAGCCCGCGCGGGGGATCCATTTCCACACAGATGGAAAATTTTCTGTTCGCAAGTTTTTGGGCAAGTTGGGTGGGTTGTTCTCCCTGCTCGGCAGAATCGTCATCCAAGACCTCAGAGGTCTCTAAGACCTCCGAGGTCTGAAAGGCAGATTCCAACGCCTTCTTCATCGAGGCAATATGTTGAGGCGTGGTTCCGCAACAACCGCCGACGATGTTCGCGCCTGCTTCACGGAAGGATAGCGCATAATCGCCAAAGTATTCTGCATCGGCGGGGTACATGATGCGTCCGCTGACTTGTTCGGGCCAGCCTGCGTTTGGCTTGACCCAAAACTTTCCAGTTGGAACAGCCTGTCGCATTTGCTTGAGGATACGCAACAACTGAGAAGGTCCGCCAGAACAATTGACGCCGATCACATCTGCGCCTGCTTCTGCGATTCTGTGGGCAACTTTTGCAGGAGAGTCACCAAGCAAGGTTCGGTCATCGCGGGTGAATGTCACCGAGGCAACAACAGGCAATGAGCAAGTTTCCTTCGCGGCTTTGATGGCTTCTTGAATTTCGTAGATGTCGCTCATGGTTTCGATGACGATGAGGTCTGCGCCTGCTTCTGCCAACGCCTTGATCTGTTCCGCAAACGCGGCTCGCGCTTCCTCAAGCTTGACCCTGCCATACGGAGCGATTCGCACCCCGAGCGGGCCAACATCACCTGCAATCAAAACATCTTTGAATGAAGCAGACACAATACGTTTGGCAAGTTCCACACCAGCGTGGTTGATCTCAACGACATCATCCTGCAAGCCGTGCTTGGTTAATTTGTAACGGTTCGCGCTGAATGTGTTGGTGATGATCAACTCCGCGCCTGCTTCGATGTACTCACGGTGAATCTCTGCCACGGCGATGGGGTTGGTAAGGTTTAGCTCGTCAAAGCATTTGTCAAAGCCAATGCCGCGCGCGTGGAGCATGGTTCCCATTGCGCCATCGGCAACTAAAGTTTTTTCAGAAATGGTTTCAAGTAAGTTCATGGGTTCTCTTTCATGTTTATTAAACCCTAAAGGTTTCTTCGGCAATCAAGTTGTTTGTAAAACAAGAAAACCTTTAGGGTTTTTCTGATTATGGTTTTTTCACCACTGCTAGCACGGCATCACCACGCATGATTTGGTAAACAACTTCCGCATCTGGATATGTGATCTCATCAAAGTTGTAACGGGTGAGCGCAACGACATAGTTGTAGCTCTCGGCACGCTCCACTTCGGAAGGCGAGTATATCTTTAAATCATCCCTTGCGAAGAGCGCGAACAAATGCGATGGCCCTTCCACCCAAACCGTTGCATTGGGCGGCGCAACCGAATTCACATACTCCGCCGCCTCGCGATACGAGATGCCCCAGTAATCGAGGTCGTAGCGGTCATAGGCACCATCCACGCCGCCGATGAAACTGTTGTAATACATGTATTCATACGGATGCAGCGAAATGATTCCAAATATTCCAGGGAGCAAACTCAACACGATCACGGCAATTTGCCATTTGATATTCTTTATTTTTTCAAACACCACACCAGCCATCAAAAAGATGGGCGGGATGATAAACAATATCTGCCTGAAATTATCGTACAGGGCGATGTGCAAAGCGATGAACAGAGTCAACGGGATGATGAACCACAGAAGCGACAACTCGACGAGTCCACGCTTCTTTTCCCCGCTAACAATTGATGCCAACCATCCAGCAATCGACAACGCCCAGACAGGTTCGGTCAATTGGATGGCGAGGAGAGTGGGAAGGTACGAGTAGGGAATATCCGTTGACCTGTAGGTGGCGCCGTTGAAGATGACGAGTCCGTTCCACGGGTAGAGGGACATTTCGCGCAGGCTCTCGAAAAAGCGCGGGATGGGATTCATCCACAAGTAGGGCCAGCTTAGGTATGTTGCAATAAGCGCGACTACAGCGTACATGGTGATGGCAGGGATGGATGACTTCCCTTTTGTGCGGAGTGCGTAGTACGCAACGATCACTCCTGCGAAAGGACCGAGGATGCGGGTGGAGGTGGTGAAGCCGAGAAAAAGGGCGGGGAGAAAAAGAGTAAATAGGGTAATTGGTAATTGGGGAGTGAGGCGGTACCAAGTAATGAGTAATATAAGAGTAATAAGTAATAAGTAATAAGTGCGGGCTTGAAGAAAGAGGATGAAGTAGCGCTGAACGTAAATTGCTGCGGGGACGGCGTTGATGTCTTTGGCGATGAGGGAGAGGATATTTGTCCCGCCTGCTTGTGCGGAAAGGACGAGGCTTTCGATGTAGGTGTGAAATGCCTGGGTGAAGAGAAAGAGCGAGAAAACAGAAACAAGCCAGAGCGCGGTCAGAAGCGTGGAGATTCGTTTGGAGCGTGGATCAAGCTCGGTGGGGAGAGACTGCTTGAGCTTGTCAAATGCTTGCATCCCAAAATACAAAGAAAGAAGAAAGAGGGAGAGGAAGGGCGTGTCTTTGGGGTTGATGAAGGCGTGGCCCCAGAGGACGGGTTGGGTCATGAACAGCAGGGTTGCGCCGAGGGCGGGGATTTCGGTGAGCCAGCGTTTGGCGAGTGCGTAAAATGCCCAGACGCCAGCGAGGTAGGTTAGGAAGTAAATGAGGTGGCGAAGGTCGGGAAGGGAGAAGGAGAGGAAGGTGCTGAGATATTCGGTGGCGCGGTCAACAAACATAATGTAGAACGGGCCGTAGTAGCCGAGGTCTTCGCGGATGAGGTTGACTTCACCCTGCTGCGACCATGTGGTGTAGGCGCTGACGGATTTGACTGCGTATTTTTGTAGGGATTTATCATCCCAGCTTTCGCCGTATTGGTTGAAGGTGAAGAAACCAACGAGCAGACTGGCGGCAAGGATGACGAGAATAGAATAGTTTTTTTTCATATTGGCCCGCATGGTGGTAAACCACCATGCTACATGTACAAAGTCGGCTAAAGCCGACTGATGGACTCTGCCTGCCAGTTATTGGCTTTGACAAAGAAAGTGGAATGCTCGTTTTTGGAAGTGAACCACATTAACCCAAGTATGATCATTGGTGCGATGAGGCGGCCATATGACCACGGAAAGAAATCAAAGGAAGGCAAAACGAATTCGAGGATGTAGGCGAAGATAAATAGGAGCCACGCATTTGGGGTTTCGATGCGTTTGAGCATGAGCAGGAACGACAGCGTAACGAACATTCCGTGATGATCCCACACGATGGGAGAGGCGAGTGTCATCACAATGAAGAGCGGCGGGATAGCGTTTAACATCCGATTCTCTTTGGAGAAGGATTGGGCTTGAATGTTTTTCGTCATTGTGAAAAGGGCGGCGCCAAGCAAAAGCACTTTTGCAGATAATGCCATGAGACGGGTCTGCGCGATCTGAATCCCGAAGAACGGATTGAGGAAGCGCAGGAAGGAGTCAAAGGAGGTGTCGTGAAAATTCGTGTCTGGAATTTCAGTGAGGATGCGGATGTTGGTGAGGTAATCGAGATAGGGAGAGATGCCATTGGTGAGGACGGGAATTGCAGCAATGACGAGAAAACTGACGGCGAACCAGAACATCCAGCGCCAGTTGAATTCGAGGAGGAAGGCAAGAACCAACACAGCGGGGGAAGTTTTCAGATGAACAGCAAGAGCAAGTGTCAGCGCGGAGAGAAGCGTGTTTTTAGGATAGGTGAGGATGCTGAGGAAAACGAGATCCAACACCATGAGGTTAACCTGGACGAATCCCAATGTCCGTTGGAGGGGGGCGTTGATGAGGAGAAAAAGGATTGTGGTGAAAACAGCGAAGTAATGGGAGAAATCGTAGCGTTCGAGGATGCGGACAAGTAAAAAGTAAAAAGTGCCGAGGGCGATGATGTTGACTGTCCACAAGACGACGAGGAATCCCTGATCGCCGAGTGGAACGATGTATTGCAGCAAAGCTCCCCACAGAGGAAGATAGAGGTAGGTGTCGGGGAGGGTTTGTCCGTTGGCAAAAGCGGTGGCGGCTTCGAGGTAGTAGTGATAATCGCCATAGCGGAGTCGCTCGCGCAGGACGTTGAGATACACGAACATGACGAGGAAGAAGCCCATCATGAGCAAAGCATTGCCTGCGTTTATTTTTTCGGTGGCTAGCAAGTAAAACAGTGTGCCGATCAAGAGCCATGTACATGCGGTGGCTGCGAGTGTGATTGCAAGGTTGGATAAAGGCCATTGCTGTATGAAAAGATTAAGGCCGTCCATTCCATTGCGGAGGTAGATGACAAGAAGACTGGCAATGACCAACAGGGTGATTCCAATCCATAGCTTGAATGCAGTTTGCAGGGAATGTTTCATAGTGTGTTCCAGATAAGTTTCTGGAGGTAAGTTTATCGCAGTTTGGATGAATGTAAACCAATAGAGAGGTAGGACGTAGACACGTAAAACAGGTACACACGGGCAATCCAACACATGTGTACCTGTTTATTTTTGTATTTTCTATTTCATCAACTGCTCAACGCGGCTTTCGCCAACGCTGTAGTATTTTGCATCCTTGTGGTGGACAATGATCGCGGCGGTGGATTGCTCGGGGACGAGTTGTCCCGAAGTGGCAAGACTCATACCTAGCTCAGTCTCTGCACCGGGCAATAACTGGAAGACCTTGAAGTGATCTTCCAATTCAGGGATGGCAGGATAGCCCCACGAATAACGCTTACCTTGTTCTTCGCTCAGACCTAACTCGCGGCGGATGTGCTCGTGAAGATAATTCGCTGTCGCTTCGGCAGTTTGGACGGCGAGTCCGTGGGTAAAGTAGGCTTCGGTGTAATCATTGGCGGCTTGCATCTTCTCAAATTTTTCGGTGGCTTCAAGGCCAACAGTGACGACTTGTAAAGCAACCACATCCATTTGACCTGACTCAACGGAGGCATAGTAATCTGAAAGCGCGAGATGATCGTCATACGGCTGGCGCGGGAAGTTGAAACGTGCGATCTCTTTTTTATTCTCTGCATTTTCGTAGATGATTAAGTCATCGTCATCTGCTTGACAGGCAAAGTAACCATACACGGCCTGCGGCTTGAGCCAGCCATCTTTGAGGGCTTCCTTGGTCATTTTGGCGAGGCGGGTGTCGAAGTCTTTCTTCATCTTGTCCCACTCTGCGCCGTGGGTATTTTTTGCGCCCCAAGAGAGGCGATACAACTCATTGATGTTGAGGTGTTTGAGTACCATTTCGAGCGGCATGTCTTTGACGATGCGCTGACCCAATTTTGCGGGCAATGGGATCGGTGCAGGGACAATGTTCGAGCGCGTACCTTCGGTCTTGCGATGTTCGGGAGTCTGCGAAGCGCGGTTCATTTCCATGTCTGCATCTTTGCGGAGTTGTTCGAGCATGGCCGGTTTGCGCTTGGGGTCGATCAACGAGTCCATGGTGTCGAGACCTTCAAAGGCGTCCTTACAATAGAAGACACCAGGTTCATACGCGTTGCCATCCTCCGCAAAGAGGATGCGGCGGCCGAAGCGGCGATTGATGGCGGCGCCGCCGATGAGGATTGGGATTTTGTGTCCACGGCGCTGCATTTCGTTGACGATGAGCGGCATCTGTTTGGAGGTGGAGACCAGCAAAGCAGATAAGCCAATTGCCGTGGCTTTCGCTTCCACGGCTTTGGTGATGATCGTCTCGGCTGGGACTTGCTTGCCGAGGTCAATGACGGTGTAGCCGTTGTTGGCGAGAATGGTCTTGACCAAATTTTTGCCGATGTCATGCACATCACCATAGACTGTGGCAATGACAACGGTTCCTTTGGTGACGCCTTCCACTTTTTCGAGATAATTCTCAAGATGAGAAACGGTCTTTTTCATCGTTTCAGCTGATTGTAAAACGAAGGGCAGGATCAATTCACCCGCGCCGAATTTGTCCCCTACTTCTTTCATGGCAGGGAGGAGCACGGTGTTAAGGGTGTGGACGGCGACTTCGTGACGAGCAGAACGCCCGCCAGTTGGTTCGCGGTTGATGATCTCATCAATATCTGCTTCGACACCTTCCTTGACGCGATGCAAAATTTTCCAGTGCAGGCGCTGTTCAGGGGTCATGCCTGCGGTGGGATCAGCCACAACAGACTCGGTTGAAACGGTGACGGTTTCAAAATGTTGAATAAATCTTTGCAATGCATCTTCGCGGCGGTTGAAAATTAAATCTTCGCAGAGATTACGTTCTTCGGTACCTATCTCGGCGTATGGCATGACATGCGCGGCGTTGACGATGGCCATGTCCAAGCCTGCTTGTACGCAGTAATAGAGCATGACGGAATTCAGAGGAGGACGGGCTTGTGGGGCGAGACCAAAGGAGAGATTACTCACGCCGAGCGATGTCATCACGCCAGGTAGATTCTGTTTGATGAGGCGAATGCCTTCGATGGTTTCCTTCGCAGAATCGATAAATTCAACGTCACCAGTGGCAAGAGTAAAGGTGAGATCGTCGAAGACCAAATCTTCGGGTTTGAGTCCGTGGTCGTTGATAGCGATGTCGTAAATGCGCTGTGCCACTTCAAGTTTGCGTTGCGCGGTCTTTGCCATACCATTTTCATCAATGGTAAGACAGATAACAGCGGCATTATATTTTTTTGCAAGGCCGAAAATCTTATCGGCTTTTTCGCGGCCAGATTCGAGATGTGTGGAGTTAATGAGACAACGCCCAGGCGCAGTTTGCAAAGCGATTTCCAAAACATCCACTTCGGTGGTGTCGATGACGAGGGGAACGTCTACTCCCATTTGCAATTTCTTGATGACCTTGCGCATTTGCTCGCCTTCATCAGCGCGCTCAGTGACAGCAACGGAAATATCCAGCGCGTGTGCGCCGCCCGCCACTTGTTCACGGGCGATATCGAGAATGCCATCGTAGTCTTCTTCGAGCAGGAGGCGCTTGAACTTGCGCGAGCCTTGCGCGTTGCAACGCTCACCAAGCAAGGTCGGGGCGGGTTCCTGTCGCATAGAAATTGCTGACATGGCAGAGGCAAGCTGAGGCGTAGAGTGAAGCGGTCGCTTGGGATGTGGATGTGCATCCAGTTTTTGAATCAGCAGCTTAAGATGTTCAGGCGTCGTACCGCAGCATCCACCCACGACTGAAATGTTGTGCTTGGTCACGAATTCATACAAGTCATTCGCAAATGGCTCAGGCTCAAGCGGGTACACGGCTTGTCCATCAACATTCAATGGAAGGCCGGCATTTGGAATGCATGAAACGGGCAGCGTGGAATTTTCGCCGAGGAAGCGGATAGGCTCACGCATGTGCTCGGGGCCGGTGGAACAATTGAGGCCGATGACGTCGATGCCCATGCCTTCGAGGATGGTGAGGGATGCGTTGATGTCGGTGCCGAGCAACATGCGCCCGGTCGTATCAAGCGTGACCTGAGCCTGAATCGGCAAATAGATATTCGTTTCGCTGAAAGCTTTGTGAATGCCTGTGATGGCGGCTTTGACTTCGAGAATATCCTGCGAGGTTTCAATAAGAAGAACATCGACGCCGCCTTGAATTAATCCGACGGCTTGTTCGCGAAAGGTATCGATGAGTTCATCGTATTTGACATTGGAAAGTTCGGGATCATTCGTGGAGGGAAGTTTGCCCGACGGCCCGATGGAGCCAGCGACAAAGCGCGGCTGACCTGTCTTCCCGGCGAATTCATCTGCAACTTTGCGCGCGAGACTCGCGGCAGCAACATTGATTTCAATGATGCGGTCTTGCAATTTGTATTCCGCCATCGTCAGGCGGTTTGAGCGGAAGGTGTCGGTTTCAAGTACATCCACGCCGACTTCGAGAAAGGAGCGGTGGACTTTTTCCACAGCTTCGGGATACGAGATGACGAGGTAGTCGTTGCATCCGTTGTATTGCTCGCCGCCGAAATGTTCGGCGGTAAGGTTTTGCAGTTGCAGGCTTGTTCCCATTGCGCCGTCAAAGACGAGGACTTTCTTTTCGAGGGCATCGAGGTAACGACGGTTTGTATATTTGCGATTGGTCATTGATTTATTTTTTCCTTCGTTGTTTGTTTTACTTTGGGTGAATATAGATAAAAGGGGTGTTACAAGGTAATGATTTCAGCATCTTCCAGTACTGCCGTCGCCCACGCATTTATGTCCTGACAATAGATTTCTGCATTCTCCCAACGGACATCGAGAATCGTCTTCATCCACAAGGTTTTGTGGATAACAGGCTTACCATCTTTGGATTTGAACTTGAACGTTCGCTTGCCGCTATCTACGCTATCCTTCACTTGTTGGCGAACCAATGAAGGTGATTTCTTTTCAATAATAAACTCCCGCAGAAGGTCACGTTCATACAGCCAACCTTCAAGAGATAGTTTGCTGGAATGCTGGAGCATGTACGTAGCAACGGTCAGGTTGTGGACTTCGCCATAGCCCATGTCAGAAAATTCCAACGCTAGGAATTCATCAAAGCGTGATTTGCATAAGTTGTCAACCGCGCCACATTCAGGACATTTCATTTCAGGTGCCTTTTGGCAGGGTAGCCCGTCCTGCCTCGGTCATTTTTCCTTCTTCGATCATTTTGCGAGCGCGCTCGATGTTCGTGTCCGTCCAGTTGGACTTCTGTCTACGCGGCGTGAATCGTTTGGCATAGCGTTGATCGTCCATGCCTTTTTCAAAGCCGTCGATCCAACCGAAGCAAATGGCTTCTTCCACCGCATCTACGTAAGGGATAGATGGCTTCTGGGTGAATTTCTTGTATTGGATCAACCAGATCTCTTTGCAGGTCTTGTGATTCTTCTCCAGCCATTCGCGGAATTCTTCGCGGGTGGTGACGTAAATTGTTTCACCGATTTCCATATTTCTCTCCAGTCATTGCTTCGGGTTAACGCCCTCGCAATGACATAATAAAACGCCTCTCAATTCGAGAGGCGACATAAAACAAAAGTCATCTCTCATCTCTCAGACAATAGTCTGCCGAAGTTGGCACCGTAATTAGTTAAGTAGTTTTGTAGTTACATAGCTTTGTAGTTTTTGACTATCAAAACTATTCGACCAGCAAACTAGCTGACTACATCGGTTGCCGAGGCTTCAAAGGGTCGGTCCCTCAGCCTCTCTGAATGAGTATATCCGTAAGTTGTTTGGTTTTTATAACATGCGGTGGAGTGCATGTCAAATAAATATTCCGCTTGACTCAAGCCTGATTAACATTTAGACTCTCGAATAAGAATTCCCTTAAATGATAGACCAAAATGAAAACAGTTCAAGCCGTTCAATCTTTTGACAAAATCAAGCTCCTTGCAGATTCACGCCGCATGGATATTTTGCGTTTGTTGATGGCTGCCCCCGCCACCCTGACACAACTGGCACGAACTTTGAAACAGTCCCCTGCCTGGGTACGGCATCACATCCTCGCGCTTGAGTCTGCCGATCTAGTGGAGATCAGTGAGACCAAGCGGACGGGCAAAGTAACTGAAATTTATTATCGCTCCAAAGCAGACGCCTATCTCTTACAAGAGATCGTTCTACCGAAAAGCAAAAAGCCTTCCGTGATCTTCTCGGGCAGCCATGATATCGCCATTGAAGGGATTGCGGAACACCTCACCAAGCACATGAACATCCTTAGTTTGCCCGTTGGCTCATTGGATGGATTGGTCAATCTCCGTTTGGGAGTGTGCCAAATTTCAGGCTCGCATCTTCTCGATGAAAGCGGCGAGTACAACACGCCTTTTGTAAAACATCTCTTTCCCGAAGGCAACATGGAAATTGTCACCCTTGCATACCGCACGCAGGGCCTCATCCTTGCTCAAGGCAACCCCAAGGGGATTAAAAACATCTCTGACCTCGCGCGGGATAACGTCCGTTTTGTAAATCGGAACGCAGGCTCTGGCACCCGTCTCTGGCTGGACGCGGAACTTCGCAAGCAAAAGATACCTGCTGAAAAGATCATCGGTTATGAAATATCCGTCAAGACGCATAGCGAAGCCGCTTCTTTAATAGAAGCAGGTAAAGCAGATGTATCCCTCGGCTTGCAAGCTGCCGCCCATCAGCACGGACTTGATTTCATCCCGCTCTTTGAAGAACGCTACGATCTCATCCTGCCGCGTGAACAGGAAGAGACTCTCAATCCCCTGCTGGAGTACATCCAGACTGCGGATTTTCGGCAACTGCTTAGTTCCCTTTCTGGCTATAGCACTGCACATAGCGGAGAGCAGATTCATTTTGATTAAGGATAATGCTGAGAAGTAATTATTAACGGCACGTGCTTTTTTATTTCGTATTTTAAATTAAGGAAATACTTAATTGAATCCTGTTCGCTAAAAAGGTGAAGACATGCGCTATTTACTTGGAATTGACGATACCGATAATCTTGAATCTCGCGGCACGGGGCATCGCGTCCGTCAGCTTGCGGATTGGCTGGCTGAAAATCAGCTGGCAACTCCAGTGGGGATCACACGCCATCAACTTCTTGTAGACCCTGGCATTCCATACACCTCACACAACAGTTCCGCTTGTTTAGCCGTGGAAACCGATAACCCAGATGATGTTTGGGAAGCTGCTCGTGAATTCCTTTTGCGGGAAAGTGCGCTCGGTTCGGATGCAGGGTTGACACTGGCCGAGTGGAACTCGATCAGCGACGAGGTTTTGGATTTTGGGCGCAGGGCAAAGCTTGAGGTGTTGACCATGTCTGCTGCGGAGCAAACAGCTTCAAAGTCCAAGATGCGATGCGAAGGGCTGACGGGTACACACGGTGGGATCATCGGAGCCGTGTCCGCTGTTGGTTTACATCGCGCTGGCAATGATGGCCGTTATCTGTGGCTGCCCGGGCTGCGCGAGTTGAAGGATAAATATCAAGTGAAAGATATTTGCGCGCTGGGTCATGTTGACCGCATTTGCACAGTAGCGCATGTTGACCTTCCCAATGAAACAATTGTGAATGTCGGTGAATGGATCCGTCCTGTTTTGCGTGACGGAAAAGCGACATTGTATGTGGAAGAGATAGACCAAGAGTGGCGCATCATTTCCAAAGACCGCATCAAAAGCCTCTCAAATTAATCCTATTGGCATTATCCCGCTTGTTGTTTTTCAAGCGGATGGCAAAAACTTTTTATGTAAGAAGGAGAATTGAAGCATGTCCCGAACGATAAAATTTATCTTGTTAATGGGGTTGATCCTGTCTCTGGCATTATCTGCCTGCGGATCGCCCGCCCCCACAGAGGCTCCTGCTACGGAAGCCCCTGCTTCCACTGAAGCACCCGCCGCCGCTACCGAAGCTCCTGCTGCTGAAGCTGCTCTTAAAGTTACTGGCAGTGTCGCCAGCGAACAGGCTTGGACGGAAGACCAAGTCAAAGCCATGAACACCATCAGCGTCGAGTCTACCAACAACAACGGCGAGAAAGCCACCTACGAAGGTGTGTTGTTCTCTGACCTGTTGGCGCTTGCTCAACCCAACGCAGATGCAAACCTCGTAGTTTTTGTTACCAGCGCTGGCCCCGCGGCTGAGATCGCCCTTGCTGACTTGACCGCCTGCGCAGACTGCATTGTATCTTTCCGTAATCAAGGCGGTTTCAGCACCGTTCTGCCCGGTCAGGAAGGCAAGTTACAAGTTAAGGGTGTAATTGAAATTCAAGTTGTGGCTGGCGAAGCTGCTGCTCCTGAAGCTCCCTCCAACGCCACTCTCATCCTCGCCACCACCACCTCCACACAAGATTCTGGCCTACTCGATGTGCTCGTTCCCATGTTCGAAGAGCAGACTGGTTACACCGTGCAGACTGTTGCTGTCGGCTCTGGCGAAGCGATGAAGATGGGCGAGGAAGGCAATGCCGATGTGTTGCTCGTCCATGCCCCCGCCTCTGAAGTGACCTTCATGGAAGGCGGCTTCGGCACAGACCGCTTCCTCGTCATGCACAATGACTTCATCATCGTTGGCCCCGCTGCCGACCCTGCTGGCATCAAAGGTATGACCTCCGCCAAGGAAGCCTTCACCGCCATCTTCAACTCTGGCGCGCAATTCATCACCCGCGGCGACGACTCTGGTACGCACAAGAAGGAACTCGCGCTGTGGAAATCTGCCGAACTCGACCCCGCTGGGCAGGAATGGTATGTTGAAACAGGTCAGGGCATGGGAGCTTCCATGACTGTTGCTTCCGAAAAGGGAGCCTACATCCTCACTGACCGCGCCACCTACCTCGCCAACAAGGATAACTATCAGCTCGAAATCCTCGTCGAAGGTGATAATAAGCTGTTGAACGTGTATCATGTCATCACCGTCAACGCCGAAAAGTGGACTGCCGCCAATTATGAAGGCGCTCTCGCTTTTGCCAATTTCATGATTGACCCCGAAACTCAGGCCGTCATTGGCGAATTCGGATTGGAAGAATTTGGTCAACCACTCTTTTACCCTGATGCCGACAAAACCGACGCGGACTTAGGGCTGTAAAGCTCGTAACTATGTAAACAAAGTAGACAGGTAAACAACTTCCCTGCTGTTTACCTGTCTACTTATATACCTGTATACTTCGTCTCCATGTCTGATATCTTTGAAATCACCTTCCTCTCCCTGCAAGTCTCAACCATTGCCACCCTTGTCAGCCTATTGATCGGGCTTCCGTTTGGCACATGGCTCGCCCTCGGACGTTTCCGCGGGCGTTCGTTTCTGTTGAGCATCATCAACACAGGCATGGCCTTGCCGCCCGTTGTCGTTGGTCTCGTGGTTGCGATGACATTATGGCGCAGCGGCGTGCTTGGCAGCTTGAGGCTGATCTACACTCCCTGGGCCATCATCATCGCACAGACGATCATCTCTGCGCCTGTGGTGACAGGACTTACTTCTGCGGCGTTGGAAGCTCTTGACCCGCGCTTGCAGCAACAACTTTTGGGACTCGGCGCCTCACGCCCACAGATGATCTGGCACCTGTGGCGAGAAGCACGTCTGCCGCTGTTGGCTGCTCTCATGGCTGGCTTTGGCTCAGTCATTTCCGAAGTGGGCGCATCCATGATGGTGGGCGGAAATATCAAAGGGCAAACGCGGGTGCTCACAACGGCCATTGTGTTGGAAACATCCAAAGGGGAATTTGAAAAGGCGTTGGCTCTTTCCGCGCTTTTGCTGACCCTCACCTATCTCGTCAATCTGGCGTTGACATCTATTCAGCAAAGGGGCGCGAGAAGATGATTTCCATTCATAATTTACTTGTCCAGCGCAATGGACGGGATGCGCTAAAAGTCGCTTCGCTTGAGATTCAGAAAGGTGAAACGCTGGCGGTGGTGGGACCAAATGGCGCGGGCAAAAGCACGCTGCTTCTTGTGCTGGCGCATTTGATTAAACCAGTCAACGGCGGAATCACCTTTCACGGCAACCCCCTCAAAGATTGGGATGATCTCGAATATCGCAGGAAGCTCGCGTTCGTCTTTCAAGACCCGTTGTTGATGGATATGTCGGTGCAGGACAATATCGCGCTGGGCTTGAAGTTTCGCGGCGTGAAAAAAGAAGATGCTCTCGAACGGGTCATTAAGTGGAGCAAAGCTATGGGCGTGGATTCTCTTCTTAAGCGCCGAGCAGGCCAACTTTCAGGGGGTGAGGCGCAGCGCGTCAGTTTGGCGCGGGCATTCGTCCTCGATCCCGAATTGCTTTTGATGGATGAACCGTTCTCGGCGGTCGATCCACAAACGCGGGCGCAATTGCTGAAAGACCTCTCCAAAGTTTTGGCGGAGAATCATCGCACAACGATCTTCGTGACGCACAACTTGAAGGAAGCCGCGAAATTCGGCGACCGCGTGGCGGTGATCATTGACGGCGAGTTGAAGCAGGTTGGCGCGCCAGAGCAAATAAAAACAAAACCAGCCGACGAAAGTGTGAAGGCGTTTTTGGAAGAGTTGTAAATACTCTGCCGCGAATTTCGCGAATTTTCGCGAACCTTCAAAAAAAATTCGTGTAAATTCGCGATATTCGCGGCTAAGCTTTTGATCTTCCCATTAATTACAAAAGAACCGATATATCTTTATTGAGAGTAATCATGCTTCGCGCAAAACAAATCTCATTTCAATACCCACAGGAAGGACACGGCTTGCCGCCTGTCTCGTTGGATGTCGCGCCTGGCAGGTTGACCCTTGTCACGGGGCCATCGGGCTGTGGAAAAAGTACGCTGGCACGTTGTTTGATGGGGCTGATCCCGCATTTATATAACGGCGAAATTTCGGGGGAAGTCTGGCTCAATGGGTGTTGCACCACTGATGTTCCCATGTGGCAGTTGGCTGAAAAGGCGGGCATGGTGTTTCAAAACCCTGCCGCGCAAATGCTTGCCCCCACCGTGGAAGATGAGATCATCTTTGGGTTGGAAAATCTTGGGCTTCCTCGTGATGAAATAAAGTCACGCCTCGAAACCGCCCTGCAAGATTTCAACCTGACTCACATGCGAAACCGCAATCCACAGACTCTTTCGGGCGGCGAACAGCAACGGCTTGCACTGGCTTCCATCCTTGCGCGCCAGCCTGAAGCTCTGATATTGGACGAGCCTCTTTCCATGCTCGATACTACAGCCGCCACAGATCTGATCGCCTACCTTGAGCGTTTTGTTGCAGATGGAAAATCTCTGGTGATGTTCGAGCACCGCCATGAATATCTTGATGACTTGCCCGAAGTGGATCACATTGCATTGGGTGAAAATAAAAAGGAATTTGATTTTCAACAGCACGCAACCAGCCTGCCGATTCAACCAAATTTCAATTTGAATATCGAAAGCCTGCATGTTCAATTGGGTAAGAGCGAAGTCATTCAAAACCTGAATCTTTCACTCACCAGCGGGCAGATCGTTGCCATCGTTGGCAGAAATGGGGTTGGCAAAACCACATTGCTGCGATCTCTTGCTGGTTTGCAAAAATACAGCGGAGATGTCAAAGTCATCACATCCGATGGAGAACAGCGACCGAATTTCGGCATGGTCTTCCAAAACCCCGACCTGCAATTGTTCAACGCCAGTGTGCGTGACGAACTTCTCTATCGTATCCCCAACCCCGACATGCCCTATTTCAACTGGCTGATTTCCGCATTGGGTTTGGAGCGTTACGAAAACACCCCGCCCCTGCTGCTCAGCGAAGGCGAAAAGAAGCGCGTCACGTTGGGTCTCGCGCTCATGCGCCGCCCTGCGCACGGTTTGCTTTTGGATGAACCCTCTCTCGGACAGGACATCATTCATAAAACGATTTTGATTCGCCTTCTGCGGACTCTTGCGGATTCAGGTCAACTGGTGATGATGACCACGCACGATCTCAACCTCGCCTCTCACGCGGACCGTTTGATTCTGCTCGGTCCCGAAGGCAGAATCATCGCTGACGGTTTGACCGAGTCGGTCTTGCGAGATTCATCTGCATGGCAGAAGACAGGCATTACACTGCCCGCATGGTTCCTGCGCCAAAGAGAAGCGGAGGCTGCCAAATGAGAATCAACCGCGGCGGACGTTCCCGTCAAATTTCACTCGTGGAAGATTCTCCGCTGCGTAGTGCAGACCCGCGCACAAAATTATTTCTCAGCCTCGCCATCTCGCTCGTGGTGATGACGTCCATCGACCGTCTGCTATTTTTCCTCGGTGTGTATTTGCTGTTCCTGATCTGGACGCATCTGCTTGCTCCAACCGCCCAACACATCTGGCGGCTCAAATGGTTGTTGATCTTCCTGTTCGCCTTCGATTGGTGGCTCATCAGCCTCGACCATGCCATACTGATCTGCATCCGTCTCATCATATTAACGGGTGTCTTCGCTCTGTTCTTTTCAACGACAAATACCCGCGAGCTGGGCTTGGCGTTGGAAAAATTACGCGTGCCCTACCGCTATGCTTTTAGTTTGAGTCTTGCTTTCCAAAGCCTCGGCTTGCTGGACGATGAATGGCGCGCCATCCGCGAAGCGCAGTCGTCACGCGGCGCATTGCCTGATTCTTCCTCCTTTTGGAAATTTGCGACCAACGTGGGTGACTTGATCTCACTCACTGTCCCCGCCATTGTGCTGACCACCAAACGTGCATGGGCGATCACCGAAGCATCCTACGCCCGTGGATTCGACTCTCCGCATCGTGTTTCATATCACACCTTGGAATTTTCCCGCCTGGATTTTCTGCTACTAGCAGGGACATCGTTATTTCTCATTCTATTATTTTGGAGATGGTAAATGGACCAGAAAAAAAGACTACTGATTGCAGGGGCGATCCTACTCGTAATTTTGGGAGTGGTACTCGGAGTGGATTATCTTCAACGCCAAAATGCCGCAACGCAAGCTCCCGCAAACATGCCCCCCGGCTCGATCCCAATTTATGTGGATGGTAACTTTGTGGGCAGTTTTATTCCTGATGATCTAAATCAACTACCTGCCGTAAGTTTTGTAGATGCAGAAGAAGGCAAAACACAAGACGGCTGGCTGCTTCGAGATGTGCTTCTTCTCTATCTCGGTGAAGACAACCTGCAAGACCGATCGCAGGTCACAGTCTCCAGCTCCAGCCGCGAAAAGAGCAAAACGTTTTCATGGGCAGAAGTGGAAGATCATCAGAACATGGTCATGTTCGATCTCTCTGGGCGTGGCACGTTAAAACTTGTATCCGTCGTCCCCGGCTTCGACATCCGCGACTCCTGGATTCAAGATGTAGACAAGATCGAAATCACATCCCCGTAAATTAGAGGTATATTCAATGAAACAACGGTACTTTTCCACCTTTCAATTAATTCTGCTTGCCCTCTTCTCTGCGCTCATCATCGTTGCGAAAATTGCGCTGCGCACACCGCTTCAACTTTCCGGTCACTCTGGTCTCTTCTGGATGGCGATCATCATCGTGGGAGCACGCGTCGTTCCAAAGTTAGGAGCATCTTCAATTATCGGAGTTACCTCTGGCCTGCTGGCGAGCTTTATGGGATTGGGTGATTTCGGCGCATTGAACACGTTCATCTCATACGCAATTGTGGGAGTGGTATCTGATTTGATGCTGTGGATCTTGCGCGGCGATACCGAAAATATGGTCGTTGCAATTAGCGTGGGGGTCTTCGGTCACTTGGGTAAATTCCTCACCAAGTGGCTATTCGGCATCATCACCGGTGCGCCGATCGGGTTTGTGGCGCTGGGGCTGCTGAAAGCCTTTATCAGTTATGTAATATTCGGGGCGCTCGGAGGAATTTTGGGTTGGCTGACTTTGAAGGCGCTCAAGCGCGCTGGTTTCTTTGCCTACATGGCCGAGAAGCGCTGATAGTCATGTCCCTTTTAACGGCATACACCGCGTTCTCACGCGGTGTAGCCAATAGACCAACTCAGAGGGAGGAGAGAGTTTGGAAGAGTAACTTGCGGTTACTCGATTACACAGGATCTAGGTCAGGATTCGT
>Ga0209277_10000538_pt1 | contig 19065 bp, 18 predicted proteins | sample JI81AbrownDNA_FD_187503 | JGI IMG/M metagenome (GOLD analysis project Ga0209277, IMG submission 187503) | Wastewater effluent complex algal communities from Wisconsin, to seasonally profile nutrient transformation and Carbon sequestration -... | ecosystem: Engineered > WWTP > Effluent > Algae... | reverse complement strand
TTAACATAATAAACGATCCGAATGGTATCGCTCAGAGGAAAGTTTTTTTCTGATATCAACACACGATTCGTTTTTGACGGATTGTCTACTAACCAGTAAGTTGACCCATTTTTTTCGCTAATCTTATTAAGAGAAACTATCTGATTATCAGAATTCAAAACTTGGATTTCTGGGGAGATGGCTTTCTCTTTTGAAGTATGGTTGACTTCTATCGCTAATACTTCCTGCCCTTCGGATTTTTGAACACCTACACATTGATGAGAAATATACCATGTGGCAGGATTAATCGGGATGCAAAAGGATTCGTTCTCGGAAAGTTTGTAAAATACCTCCCAATTAGATCGCCCATTTATGCTATCTTCATAATTATCTTTTAACTTTGCAAAAAGACGTAAATTCGGAAAATACATTAAAAATAGTAAAAGAATGGTAAAACGTAACCAATTTTTGGTCACCTGCCCTAAACAAAGTAAAAATAAAAGTAAAACGGATTCATGACCAATAAAAAACCATCTCAAATATACAGGCTTTTGAAATACAAAATGATTGAATCGCGGAAAACTATCATCTCCAATAAACTTCAAAAAGAATAATACTGAAACAAAAGCGATCAAGGGTAAAACAAATAAGCTTAAGAAAATCTTCCTTTTTTTATTCCTCCAAAGCAAGTAGCCAAGAATTATGTAAAGTAATGATAAGATAAAGAAACTTACTGTGTCCGCATCCATGTAATAAAAAAAGGGCAATAAATTTTCAACAAATAGACTTACCAACAAATGGAAACCTACGCTAATTAAGTTTAAAGTATCTCTTTCAGGTGAAGTTACCTTACTTAAGTTTGTTGCCAATAAATTAAACAATACAAAGCTCGACTGAATTATCGCACCCAATGTTATTAATCCAGAAACAACGAATTCCTTTTTCTGTTTACGAATGATGGAAAATAACATTAGCAATCCAAAGAATGGTGCCACGGCTAAAAGAAGTGCTTTTGATGTAACAAACAAAAATCCACATATACCCAAAAAAAATGTTAAAGACCACGAAACGGAATAAAAAGAAATAAATAAGAGGAGAACCAGATAAATATATCCAAAGTAGACAAAATTGATATAGGAGTACATATCATAATCAGGATAAAATCCTAATACTAACCCACTAACAAACCTAAATCCATCGGAGGGAATCAATTGCCGAAACAGTTTAAAGTTTATAAATGAGGCACAAAACGAAATTACGATTAAAGAAAAAATTTGGGTAATTATTGGAAAATATTTTTCGAGATGAAAAATTTTTAAAATGACCTCCGAAAATAAACGTTGTACCAGCGGTAAATAACCAGCATCCGATATAGTTAGAGATTTAACAAATGGTGTTACTTTAGCATTAAGAAAAAAATTAGTTCCAGCTTCAGCGAAAACTTCTGCGTTGATGCCGAGCGTAGGAAATTTAAAGATCAATACGAGAAAAATAAGCACAAAAGAGCAAAGGAAATAGAAATTTAGATATTTTCTTTTGGTTATCATTCTTCTTAATTATCCGATTCGTTCAATGCAGACCAAACTGTATGATTCTTTATCTTGGAACAAACCGCATCTATCACTATATTTTCTTTTTTAATCACTGATAGATACTCACAAATTTCTTCAGGCCTACCTTGTAACTCCGGTGAAACGATACAGATTTTATAACCCAAATCATGAAACTCTCTTTCTAATTCTTTTGTTAATACAAACTTTGTAAAACAATCGATCCAAATCCAACGTACTTTTCCTTTCCAATTGCGAATCGTATCAATTCCTTCAATTTCGGAAAATCTGAGTGCTATATTCTTTTCTCCTAATGAGGACAATTTATAAATCATCGGAAAAGAAGAATCTAAAAGAAAATAATCTTTTATTTGAAATTGATGAACCAATGTTAGAACGCGCTCTTCAATTCTTTCAGATTTAATATTTAAAATAAGAGTTCCTCGTTTTTTATACTTTTCTAAAAAACTAGCGAAGCTTTCGCCTCCGAGAAACGGATCATGTTGAAGAACTAAATTATCACCATGATCTCTAATATCCAGTTCTACTCCAACTCCAGCAGGCAAGGCAAGCAGTTCGGAAACCGTATTGATTCGGTGGGCGATCAATTCACTTCTCAAGATCGATCACCTTTTTTAATCTAATGCTAAATTCAACTGTGCGCTTAATAAATTTCCATTTTGATTTTAGCCCAGTATTCCATGAGGAAACTCCATAAATTCGCGGTGGAAAAACAACTGGAAACCGTATCACCTCATAATTGTTACGTTTTGCTTCATAGAGGGCAAAAAGATCGAGAGAAAAATCATGAGGTGGATTCACCCAATGATCAAAAAAAATTTTCGGAAATAGATTTGGTTGGGCATTAATATCCCAAAGAACCTCTCTCATAAAAATCGTCTCAAATATACTCATTCCGATTGTAAAAATCTGATCAAATAGTGGCCGCCCGCTTCTTTTTCCTTTTATAAAACACTTATCAAGGCTTTTAGATTCAAAAATCTCTAGGGCTCGAACCAAATCAATTGGATCTGTTTGCATATCTGCATGTGTCCAGCCAATCAGAGGGCTCTCTGCTGAACGAAGACCACTCAATATACCAAATCCATATCCGAGATTTACAGGAACGTCAATTCTTGTCGCAAAATCATATTTGGGAACAAGCTCATCAAGTACAGTAGACGATTCATCCGTAGAACCATTATTAACTAAAATAATTTTAATATCTTTCCGATTTAAAACTTGTTTCAATCGATCCAAGATCAGTGGAATATTTTTCGCTTCATTATAACAAGGAATTACAATAGAAAGTTTTATCATTTGAAAACCCAAAATTTTTGACCAATATAATTCAAAATGGTGGAAGTACCCGTCGCAGCTAAAAAGCCGATGACTTTAAAATCAATAAAATTCAGTGCAATATCATTGACCAAAATATTTGCACCCAGGGTCACTGAATAAAGTACAATAAACTTAATTATTTCGATTCCTGAACTTTCTTTTTTTATAAATGTTAAATATTTATTCATTAGATAAGCTACAAATGAACCTGCTACAAAGGAGATCCCTTTGGCCCAATTGTGACTTAGATGTGGAATTAAGATAAAATATGTAACAAAATCTGTAAAAACAGCGGAGATTCCCGAAATTAAAAAATAGAAAAGTTCTCTTTTCATTTATAAGGATGCCAGCTTGCTTGGCGGAAAAAAGTTTGCCAATAAACATACGTGTAATAATCGTCAGGTGTTCCCCAACAAATATATTTTTTAATTTTAAAAACAGTCACGCGATAGCCTAATTCCTTCGCCAATCCTACCATAGAGTCAATATAAAATTCATTATTGATTCGTAGATTACGATTGATTAATTCAGTAAGTATATCTTCATATAACTTGATAGATTTAAAATAAAAAGATCCTACGATTGCATCATCATTTTGGGGTATATTTGAAATAGGAATCTTAACTGATACATTCTCTACATCTATACCATCATTTTTCACCCAGCCATACATGTTAGGATTTTTGGCGGTACTAGGGCTACCTGAAAAAGTAAAAACTATCACATCAGGATTGTTTGTATCTAAATGTTTAAAAAGCAATTCTCGGTCATAGATCATATCATTATCGCTCGCTGCGATAAAAAGTGGACGTTGTTTCTCTTCACCTACAAGTCCGAGTTTTACAGTAATTGCTTGACCTTCCGTTATACCATTTAAACCCACGATTTTAATATCTTTAAATGATTTACTTAACTCACTTTCAATTGGATATTTCTTCAAATGATCTTCCTGGCAAACAAACACATACCTGTTGCTTGTAGGTAAACTTTTAGCTGCAGAGACTACCATCGGCTCATCATTGATGGGAATTAGAGGCTTTGGTATTTTAAAACCCTTGTCGGTGAACCGACTTCCTTTACCAGCCATGGGAATTACGTTCAATGCCTTCAAATCCACTTCAGAAGAAGATTTGTATAAGGATATCTCTTTAAACATATCTGACCAATATAGATACTCCGCTAGTTCACCAGGTGTTCCCCATTGGAGCATATGATCTATTTCGAATATTCTAACCTTCAAATGGTCATTTATAAGCAAGTTATAAACGACACTTACATAATACTCCCCATTAACTGAAATATCTTCAGAAATCGCGAGATCAAAATATTTTTTTAAAATTTCTCCAGTTCTAAAATAATATGTTCCATCAGAAGCATACTCAGACATCCTGTCGGAAGTAAAAGGCTTTTTCTCTTGGATTTCTAACATCCAGTGATCTTTCTCTCGAATAAATGCATAGTTAATCGTACCTAACATATGAGGATGAAATCCCCGATAGGCGGAAACGGCTCCATCTGCATTTGTTGATCTCACATCATCCAAAAATTCTTTATAATTCCAATTTTTACCAAAATCACAATAATTCACTATGACTTCTTCATCTTCATCTAACAAATCATACACTTTTGATACAGCAAAAACGGGACCTTTTTTATGAGGCTCGATTGATATTACGTTGCCATCGGGGACAAGATCCATTAATACTTGTCTCATATTCGTATTATTTAAATGATCCTGATTGCAAATAAAGGTAAATTTCGTTTCACCTGGAAACATATCAACGACGTGGGCAATAATTGGTTTACCTTCCACCAGGATCAATGGTTTCGGATCGACATATCCAGCATCTAAGAAACGTTTTCCGATACCTGACATTGGTATTACTATATGCATTTAATTTTTCTGCCGAAATTTTTCGGCTTCCCAATGACAAAGATAATCGATTTCTTCATAGGATAATGAATCTGGTTCATACTGTGAAGCAATATGATGCAATTTCCACACCTCCTCTACTTCTTTTACCTTACTAAAAGTTTTGCCCAAAAAATAGAGAGTATTCTTAAATTTAAAAACTTTCGGCATCACCGAATGTTTCGCTATAAATGTTTTCACTTGGTTTTCAATATAAGAAAATTCTGCTTGGTCTAATTCGAGAATTGCAACTCCCAAAAACACAACTGCATCAGGAAAAAATGCTCTCTTGTTGATTGAGATTTGATTGAATTCGGATTCTCCTGAAGCTAGAGTGAGCCAAGACTCACCTGTTATATTTTCCATTACATCAGAGATTATATTAGAAAGATCAAATGTTGCAAAAGGAAAACCTATAATTTCTGAAACCAACCGATTAAATCTTATGGTTTCTACAAATGATTCTTCCCAAGTCTTTGCAAAAGTAAGAAGGCCATGGTTTTGAAAGACAAATCCATTTGGATATCTCGAAAATTCTTTATAGTATTTTTCTTGCGAACGTTGTAGTGCTAAGGCGAGTTCGATACCTGGAGTTTCGTAGGAAACGAAAGCATAATCAGGACAATGTTTACTTACATGATCCTCAGAATCCTTATTGCTAAAGTAAGATGTCACAGAAACGGGATGGCAGTGTAAGATATAGCCATCTAAACTGCTATGTAGTAATGTTTCTATCGAGGGGCGTCGATCAGGAGTTAAATTAGATTGATTGACAATTTCACTAGCAATTTTTTCTCGATCTCTTTTGGAAATTTCTTCCCAGTTGATATCATGAAAGAGAGATTGCAGTTTACGATTATCAATTAACACAAATGATTCTTCCGATTTTAAATCAGAAAGTCGGAGACCCGATGCTTTTACGTACATAGTTCCGTCTTCATTCTTAACGGATGTATTACCTCCACCAGCTTGGACAAGATCAAATCGTTCGCCAACTCTTCGAGAAAGTTTTAGCAAATCACTAAGTTTATTATCTTTCAATTGATCTTTTCCCTCAATTCGAAAAAGGAAGAAACGGATTCTGCTCCAAAATTCTTGTTCGAAAAATGTAATGCCCTAATACCTACCTCTTGAGCTCCAATAATATCTTTATTATAATTATCACCAATCATAATCGTACGTTTTGGATTAGCAGAAAGTTTAAAAATTGCCAAATCGAAAATTTTACGATTTGGTTTTTCTACACCTGCTTCCTCACTCGTCACTAAGTAATCTATATATTTTTCTATACCCAGTTTTTTTATTTTTCTAATCTGTATTTCCGTAGTTAAGTCCGTAATTATACAAATTCCAATTTTTTGTTTTTTACAAGAGTCTAAAAACTCCATCACACCTACATTTAAAACCATCTTGGTTAAAAAATGATCCCAATAGGCTCTTTCTAACTCTTGTGCAAAGAGGATCGGTCTAATACCAACAGATTCACACATTTCTTTGGCATATAACAGTCTACTATGTGAAGCAGCCTGCCCCACCAACCTTTCATTTATTATCTTTCTACTCGTATTATAAATTTCCCTTATTTTTACTTTTTCGATAGATACTAGGGTTTCAAATAAATTTAGCATGCAATCTAAAGCGGACTCATGGGGAATATCATAAGAATATAGAGTATCATCAAGATCCAAAAGGATATGTTCGATTTCTTTATATTTGTTCATATGTCTGATATTTTTTTACTATCATAACAAGTATAAATAATTGTATGATTCCTAGATAGCCTTGATCGAGAACTAGATTGTTAGTAATTGAATCCTCTAGATAAGGCAAATATTCCGAAACAATTTTGTTCATCTGTTCGACAGTAGGATAAGACGAAAAAACAAAATATTGACTTCCCATGTCATCGCCATAATCCCACTCCTCTAGCCATCCAGAATCTTCCAAAAATAAACTCAATTCTTCTATATGATACTCAGAGCTAATTGTTATTTTTAAACAAACGTGAACATTTATATCGGCATTACCGATATCTATTTTCTCTTTGGAATAATACTCTATGATTAAATCGGCAAAATTTCTTTGAGGAAGAATATACTTATCAGAATCATGCTTTCGATTTTTAATTTGTAATTCAATATTTTTCTTTTCGTAACCACGTTTTTGGATATCCCTCAAAATTTTCCAGTGAGTTCTCAATTGATTTTCTGTATCAATAAATATTTTAATATCAATTACACGTCGCATTTTGGGTAAGTAAAAAGGATGGAGTCCACTCAGAATAATGAAATCTGTTGGAATCACCGGTAAAGGATTTGTAAATTTTCCTGATTCATGGTCATAATCAGGTCTGTAAATTGTTTCTCCATTTTTAAGTTTAATTAAATTTTCAGCCTGCCTCTCAAGATAATTTGCGCGTGGATTTAAGTGAGTTAGTTTATTATAATTTTGATTTCCTCTCTCCCAGCGATGGTCTCCATCACCTTCGAGCAACGTAACGGAAGGTGACAACATTTTCTCAAGCGCATGCAGTAAGGTGGACTTTCCTGCCCCGCTATCACCACCAATTCCGATCAGAATTGCTTGCGGGCGTTTGTAAATTTTATTTGATTTAACTCCAATGCGGTAAAGAATAAATAGATTTGCGGCAAGAGAACACTGTAACAATGTAAATGCGATACCTCTTATTTTCGCATCTGATATTTTAAATTCTATTATTTTTCCCAAAAAGAATAAATCCGGATGTTCTCCTTCCCATATAAATAAGAAAAAAAATAAGTAACTTAGACTAAAAAATCCGTAAAGCCCTATAATCTGTTTTCTTTGTCTTAAATACTTTAAATAAAAATACAATAGAAATGGAGTAAACCATACATACCAGCCAGGAGCAGGTGGTATTAATAATACAAAAACGGCGAGAAGAATCGTTATCCAAGTCAATAGAAGCTCTTTATTTATCTTCGCATAACCAAAAAATCTAAGATAAATACTGAGTATAGCAAATAAAGATAAAAAAATAGTATTCTCGCCGATTTGGTATGTAACTTGCCATAGAAGGTCCTGTTTCTGATTAAGCAACACCATCTGACGAAAACCTATATCAAAAAACCAAGGCAAGGAGATGGCGAAGTATACAGAGCAAATAATCAAACAGTAATTAAATAAAACTTTTAAATCGTATTTACGAAAAATAAAATAGAATAACAAAGGAAAAACCGCGATAACGTTTATTTTAAATGTTAGCGCTAGTCCAAAGTAAAACGCTGATGGGATTACTTTATTTCTAATAATCAAGTAAACTGAGAAAAACAACAAGGCAGTTGGCCAAAGATCAAGTTGACCATGCATATAGATTGAATAGAGAATGATCGGCGAAAATCCATAAATGAGAATGATCGCCAATCTTCTTTCATAAAACAATTTCCGCAGAAGAGAATAAATTGTGATATCAGCACACAATGTAGGTATGATAAATAATATCTTTTGCCAAAAAATGCCTAAGTGAAAAGCGGCCGCTGGTATTTGAAATATTCCGTAAATATATAACATTGACGGATGATAGGGAAAACTATCTGGACGCTCTGCAAAAAAGTTTTTCCAAGGCGATACTGGCTCTAAATGTAGAATTGAATTGGCAAAATGATTTAAGAATGGAAGAAACAACTCATTCGAGTAAGCAGAAGAGAATATTAAAAAAAGAAAGAATTTGGAAATTAAGATTAGAACGAGAAGATAGAGATCAAAAAAATTATTCTTTAGCATATTATGTAAATTATAGAGAGATTAATTACTTTCTATACTTATAAAGGATTGAAAATCAATACTCATTTTTTGCGAAAAAAGGTTTTCCTTGATTGATGTATTTTCTCTTTTCATAGGATAAATATCTGAATAAAGAAAATTTTGTTACACGCGATCTTTGAAAAAATGCATCTTCACCGAAAATCGATGCAGACCTTTCCTTGAAATGAAATACGATAGATTTTCGCGATTGCATTACCTTTTTAATGGCAGCTCCACCATGTGGCAATTCCGCATGCCAGATGAGTATATCTCCTTTTTTCGCTAGGTTTTTCTGAAGCGAAAGATTGTGTTTTAGACATTCAGACTCAATAGACTTTGTATACTCATTCCAACCCCCTCCGCTTTTAATAATGTCACCGATTGAAATCGGAATTTTATGACCTTGGGGATAGTATAACAATTCACCTGTTCCTTCTTGGATATCTTCCAATGCAACCCAAACGCCAACAAAAAGGTTTCTCGGCTTTGTATAAAAGAATGGACCATCCCTGTGAATTCGCTGTTCACTTCCCTTCTCAAAAAATAAGCTGGAGCATAAAACTGCTTCTGAATCAAAAATTAGATCTAAGATTGCTATTAGTATACTTTCAAAAGCTATCTCCCTTGCTTTCTGAGAAATCATATGAAAATTGCATAGACGAGAGTGCAGACCAAACTCATCGACTGCGGTATCTGCATTCAGCTTATTCTTAACTGTATATTCATTGAAGTCGTTTATGAGTTCATCGCAGACTTCATGAGATATTAACTCAGGTAATTTGATATATCCATCATTTTTAAAATCGAAAAGTAATAGTTTATCTTTTCTTTTCTCAATTTCTGAGTCACTTGCCCAATCAAGCCAGAGCCCAGATTTTGAATCAACGGGCATAAGGGATTTACCGAAAAGAAGGTTGAGAAGTTGCTTAAGAATATTATTCAATACGAACATACCTACCTTCCTCTTAAGAGCCAGAATATTTTTCTTTTAACCAATTTAAGAAAATGGACAAATCCATGACTCCTCATAAAAAGAAAAGATCCCACAATGGCCATTTTCACGCGGAACATTACATAAAGAGTTACGTGAAAATATATAATCATTCTCTTATTTAAAGAAAGTTTTGATTTCACTGTATCTCGAATGTAAATCTTGCGAATGTATTGGTAAGCCGCTTCCGAAGATTTATTCCAATCAAATTTTTTTAATACAAATTGACGAGATAACTTTGAATATGATGCAAGTAGTTTTTTATTTGTTGCTAAACACTTTAAAAACCGTGCCATTTCATAAACATTTCTAAATACAAAAGGAGTTACTTCTGGATGAGCCCCTGTATCTAGAGCCAGTGAGAGTGTTCCGAGTCTGCTAGCTTCTACCAACGGTAGATTGAATCCTTCCCATAAACTAAAGGAAACAAAGACGTCTAAATTTCTCAAATATTCAATTTTTTCTTTTTCTGTTAAATTTAATTTAACTTCGATACCAGAGTTTCTCAAAGGTAAGGCATCCACTTCCTTTCCTCTACCAGAAAAGAAAAATTGAATTTTGCGATCATTTCCAATTTCTGTAACTAAATCATGAAAATACTCTACACCTTTGTATCTATTTTCACCTGGTCCCACTCGATTGAGTACACCAACTTTTAGGCCATCCTCGCAAGAAAAACTTTTTCCATCCACTAACTCATCTTCAACGTGATCTGATCCATTTAAAATAATCTCATTCGGAAAATCGCCAATTTCTGAAGAGATAAACTCGGAAATCGCAATAATACCGTTCGCTTCCTTATAACCAAACTCTTGTTTGTGTCTCTTTTCGTTAATTAAAAAAGAACGTGCTGGTTCATTTTGCAATTCTGGAGAAGGATCCCCGTGCTCCCAAAAAATAACCGGTGCAAATTCTTTTAAATACTTTACTTGTTCAAAAAATGGAAATGTATGAAGGATGATTATATCTGGATCTGCGGATATCAAAAATGTCTTAGAAACTGGGTTGAAGGCATCTAATTTACGTATATTTAAATCCGCATATACATCAGGCTCTTGGTCTATTACTCCAATGAGAACCTCAGCACCTAATTTTTTAAAACGACGAGCAGTTTCTCCAACTACCACATCCACGCCAAACCCCATCGCCATACGATAGGTTAAAATAAGAATTTTCAATTTAAAAGTATACCTTGAATAAAACTAGACCATAATCTAACAAATAAAGATCGATCAAAATTGCTTTCCTCTCCCTTTCTACGAGTCCCATTCTCAAAATGGAATACTTCAGCTAAATTGAAGACTTGTATCTTGTAACCAAGTCTTCTCACCTGCAAACAAAGATCAATATCTTGAGCCTCTTTTTCATAATCTTCATTAAATCCATTGACCTCTTGGAACAAATCTCTTTTTATCATAAGAAATGCTCCCGTGGTAGAATCAAACTCGACACAAGGTGGTATATTAAGATCCTCTTTCTTTTTCGTTCCATCGATATGATAAGGCATGAAATCTCTTCCTGATTTTAACTCAAAAAAATTGATTCCTCGATGCTGGATCGTTCTATTTTCAAAGAGAAGAACATGCCCTACTATACCGACAGAATCATCAAGTGTTGCTTGCTTATATAAGTTTAAGAGAAACATTTTATCTTCGAAAATGATATCATTGTTCATAAACAAAAGGAAGGAAGCTTTTGATTCTGAAAAAGCAACTGCATTGTTATTTTTGGAGAAATGATACTTTAAACCTTTAACTACTGATATCTCTGGATCTTTATAAAGGTTCAAAACCCGCTCGTCTTTTGATCCCGTATCACCGATGATGATCTCAAAAAAAAGATTCTCGTTTTCAAATTCACGCTTAGCATCCTTTAATACTTTAATTAAAGGCAGAATATATTCTGGTTTATCTAAATTTAAAATTATAATAGATAAGCCGTCTTTAGATTTAAGGAATGTGTAATTATTCTTTTGATAGTTTTTTAAATTTTCAATTCTTGTCAGATTATCCTGAAAATCAAATTTCATTTATTTTTCCGAACGATATTTTGAAAGTGCTTTTTTGGGAACGGACAATACGTCATACTGCATTGCCGAAAGTATCAACTGAAAGCCTAAAATAATTGGTAATGCAGCTACCATGACAGTTCCAGAAGTTGCTTCCGTATGATTAAAGTAACTGAATATCCATTGCTTCAAACCAAAGATAAATCCAAATGATGTAAGTCCTAGTCCAAAAATAATTTCAAGAGACCCTAGATTGAAATCTCTCAAAAAATAATTATAGAAAATGCGCTTAAACAATCGATTTAAATACTTAAAGGGAAACTCAATGAGTACCTTTTTTATCCTTAGATTGCTTTCCTCATCACCATATACTGAAATCATCGGAATATCTATTACGACCGCTCTCGCGATATTCAAACGAAAGAGCATGTCGCTCTCAAAAAAATAGCGATTATCCAACTTATCAAAAGGCAACATCGATAATGCAGTAATATGAATCGCAGTATATCCATTAGTCGGATCCATTAAGTCCCAGTAACCACTCACAACTTTATTTATAAAACTCAATCCAGCATTTCCAATCAGTCTCATTTTAGGCATTTTCGAGAGATACTCTGGATTAAAAAATCGGTTGCCTTTGGCATAGTCGGCCTCTCCGCGTAAAATCGGAGCAATAAACTTTGGTAACAATTTCGGATCCATTTGACCATCACCATCAATTTTTACTGCAATGTCATATCCATCAGTTACCGATCTCTTATAACCGGAAATCATCGCTCCACCAACTCCAAGATTTTTGGGATGAAAAATAACTTTCACTCTCGGATCTTTACAATTGGCAACAACGAATTTACCTGTCTTTTCAGGACAGCAGTCGTCTATCACATAAATAATTGAAACCTCTTTCCCTATATTCGAAATTACTCCGATTATGTGCTTCTTTACCTTATAACAAGGAATTATTGCGGCTATCTTCATCTTAAACCTTTGAAATTTTTCTCAACAAATGAGCTAACATCAATCTGGAATTTCTCAAATTCTTTCCAACCACGTGCCTCATAGTATAACTTACCCATATGTGGCCTTTCTTTAAGAATAGAAATATTTAATTCTTGAATATAGTAAAACCTTTTGAAAAGAAAATAGTAGATTACGAACGAACCAAGACCAATCCAAGTTTTTGATTGGGATTTATACTTCAAAAAAAGAAATGTTTTTTTTAGCGAAAATTCTAGCGGAATTTTTTCCCTTGTCAAACAATCTCGTGTAATTGGTTTCATTACATTAAAAAATGGTTCTTTCCTATTGAGAGCATTGTACAAAAAATACTGGAAAACCTTAGCATTTTTAATTAATCCGAGAGCCGATGCTAAGATGGCCGATGCATCATGATCTGGATGTCCGCCCTCAAATGCAGTCGTATAAACCTCTGTTATATCCATATTTTTTATTTCTCTCAAAATAGATTCAAATACTTTTTCGAGATTTTCAGAAAGAAATGTATCCGTAATTGGGACTGTTTCACAAAGAAAGAAAACATTCTTCGGAGATAAGCCTAATTTTGTTAATACAGAAAGAGATTCTTTATTTCTAACAACGGGATCAGCACCGTAGAAATCACCTTTAGTCAGAAAAAAGCAAACAGATGATTCGATATTATCTACTATCTTCGGCGCGATGAAAAACTCATCATCCTGATGAGGGAACAAAAAGAGAATCAATTGGGACCTATTTTATCACAAATCATCGCTATCGATCCACATTAAATGCCAATTTGACTCCTGGTAGAGTTTATCCTTGGCAAAATTCAAATTCAGTCTTTTTAAAATCAATTTAAACACGAATGGACTTCTAATAAACAAGGATTTGAGAAATCGATATTTTTTATAGAGCGTGGGATTCATCATCGATATAATAAACTCATCCTTACACTCGATAGCATAACGTTTAATTTCGAAGGAGAGATTTGTAGAGTAAGAAGAATATTTGGCCAACACCATAAAATCTAAAATCGCGAGTGTTGGAACTTGCTCCTGTATCACAGATCTAACTATTCCGACACCAATCAGTTTATCTTCCAACTGCATTGTTACTACCTTATATTGAGAACCAGGTGCACCAAATCTCCATCTTAAAAAATCCTTATCTTTGTTTAAGGCTATTTTTGTCTCTGACATCCAAGTCTCAATAAAAACTGAAAAATTAGAAGATGTCGTAAATTCTTCAATGGACGCAATTTGAAATTTCAACGGCTCTTTAGATAAAAATAGAGCTTCACAAAAGGAAAGTGCATAAAAAATCGAATTAAAAAGAGGAGCAAGAAATGCTAATCCTCTTGTAGCGAAAAATTTATCAAATTTTAGAAATTTTATATACATAGGAAGTTTAAAAACGATTTCCCATCCTACTTTTAAATGGCCAGGTATAACTTCTTTACGAATTGGATAACCAGTTGTAAATGTGATACCAGATTTTTTCAGATCATGAGTAGCGAAATTACCGAGTTTTGTAAAAATACCCTTACCTCGCGCTGCGATACCCGTCATGACATCACAGACCATTCCAACGTGCGCAACTTGATCGAACACTTTATATGAGTATGGTATGGCCGCATAGTATCCGATTAAATCATTGCCTAGATAACAAACATATTCAAAAGATTTAGTGTCCTTCGGAAATTGATTAAATTTCCAATCATAATGACGAGAAGATAAAACCTCAGTATTCTTTGTTTCAGGAAAACATTCTTCGAAGAGCATACGTTGCTTGGATAAATCAGTTCGATCGAATTTTTTAAAAATTAAATCATCAGTCATATAAAGCGGCATTTATGTTTATCGAAGTGCCATTGACATATGGATTATTTCGAAGATATTCCACACTATTGAAAATTTCATCTGGATGACCAAAGCGCTTTACTGGAATAGTTTCGATGATATTGGCACGATACTCTTCTGGAACTTCTTCTATCATACCAATGTCAAAATATCCCAAATTGAGTGCGTTTATTGTAATTCCCTTAGATGCATTTTCTGTTGCAATGCTTCTACCTAGACCCCAAAGGGCAGATTTCGATGCTGCATAAGCACTCGCGCCAGGCGTTCCTCGTTGAGCAACAACTGAAGAAAAATTAATGATACGACCGTATCCTTCTTCACGCATAATGGGTAATAGAGCATGAATCAATCTAAACACTCCAATTAAATTGACGTCAATCACCTGAACCCATTTTTCAATCGCCGCTTTATGAGCAAAACTGTTATAAGTAATGCCAGCACAGTTAACTAAGGTTATGTTTCTAAAATTAGCTTTATTTCTTTTTACAAAATTTTCGACAGATGACTGGTTTGTAACATCTAGTTTTTCATAGAGTTCGAGATGTTTTGTTGGATTTGTCGAATTGTAAGTTCCGATTATTTCTTCATTCCGAGAGAGATAAGACTCGAGTAAAAATTTTCCAATTCCTCTAGAGGCACCATTGATGACTATCATACTATTTCCTCAAGACCAACGTAAAAGCGATGCACCATATGTCCAACCGCTTCCAACTGCTGCGAACAAAATCAAATTTCCCTTCTTTAATTTCCCTGACCGGTTTAATTCATCCAAGAGGATAGGTATCGTGCCACCAGAAGTATTGGCGTACTTTATCATATTGGTCATTAATTTTGACTCAGGAAGTCCGATAAGCTCAGCAGTTTTTTTCAGTAATTTTATACTTGGTTGGTGGGGAACCAAGAAATCCACGTCATCAATTGTTAGCTGGCAATCTTTTAAAACTTGTGATATTGCAATGGGCAATACTGTAGTACCCGTTTCGTAGACTGCGCTCGCATTCATCTGAAAGAAATGTAAGCCGTTATCAACAGATTCGGTAGATGCAGGATTTTCAGAACCTCCGCCCGGAATCGTAAAATTCCATTTTCCTCGGCCATCAGAATATAAGCGGAATGCCAGAAACCCTTCCTTGTCGTCCGCATGTGTGAGTACAGCGGCACCTGACCCATCACCAAAAAAAACAGCGTCTCGACGATTCCAATCAGTGATCTTAGAAAATGTATCGGCACCAATCACGAGGACACGCTCATAAACACCACTAGCTATAAATTGTGATGCCACAGACATTCCATAAAGAAAACCAGAACAAACCGCTCCAATGTCAAATGCCACAGCATTGTATGCCTTTATTTTGTCCTGCACGATACAGGCCGTTGAAGGTGCTAGTCGATCGGGGGTCGCCGTCGCCACAATGATTAGATCAATATCATCAGGAATCAATCCTGCATTTTCGATAGCACGCAAACCAGCCTTCGAAGCTAAGTCACTTGTGCATTCATTTTTATCGGCAACTCTTCTTTCCCGAATCCCCAAATTTTCAAATATCCATTCGTCGGAAGTATTTATAGTTTTTGCTAGCTCAGCATTTGTTACTATGCGTTCGGGTGTATAGGAACCAGTACCTAAAATTTTAACATTTCTAACGGTTTGTTTCATTTTTATCTTTGCACCTAACCAAACTTTCGCGATTTTATTTTCACGGCTGGCGCACCAGCATAGACTTCATAAGCAGGAATATCCTTGCCTATAACGGAGTTCGCACCAACTACAGAGCCCTCACCTATAGTTACCCCGGGCAAAATCACTGAGCCTGCAGCTAACCAACAACCACTACCAAGAACGATCGGGATTCGCTCAGACGGCATCTCGTATATATGTTTACTCGAAGGACCGATAGGATGTTTTCCAGAGGAGATGGTAACATTATTCCCGATCAAGGCAAAATCACCAAATTTGATAGTACCAACACCATTTATATAGGTCCCAGTATTTATTCCAACATTTCGTCCAAATTCTATCTTATTGGTATGGATTAACTCGACTCCAGGCTGAATCCATATCATTCCCGCTAAACTCTTACTAAAGCATTTAACAAAAAGAAATCGCAAGAAAAATCCAAGTGAACCAGGAATGTATTTCACTGGGAAATAAAGATATTGTTCTATCTCTAAATAAATTAATTCTTTAAAACTAAACTTTTTAATCGCTAAATTCATTTTGTTATCCCGGTAAATCTGATTTTGGCAATACCATAGTTTTATAAAGCTTATATCCAATGATACTATCAAAATTGATTCTCAATTTTAAGATTTTTAAGATAATATTTACTATCGGATTTAGTAATTCTACTAATCGAATCGGTATTGTAAAAATAAAAACTTTTTTATTCAGCTTATAAGCAATTTCGAGCACAATATCTCGAAGAGAGATGAGCTTAGAATTGTACAAATTTCTAATTCCAGATTTCTCATCTTTGACCAGATTAAATATTTCAGCACATAGTATATCAATCGGAATAACTGCCATACCGTAAATTCCGCCGTCTGGTAACGGGATAATGGTATGATTAGTTATGTAATTTAGCATATTCTGATATAGTCCACCGTGACCTAAAATCAGGCCTGGACGAATAATCAAAGAATTTTCAATGGAATAAAAATGATACTCGAGTTCTCTCTTTACTTTACCATATTCTGATCGATTAGCAGTATCGACAGAAACCGAGCTGATAAATACCTGCTTGCTCGCATACTTAACTGCAATTGATTTCGAAACTTGTATCGTATGTTGAATTGATAGACTTGGGTTTTTTGTGTCATAGGCAGAAAAAATCACGATATCTGGTGACTTACCTAAATTCTCTAATTTGAGAACACCATTAATGTTATAAACAATCTTTTCGTCGATCCATTCGGACAACTGGCTGATTTTTTCCTCAGATGAAACGGAACCAATAATATAACAGCCTTGTTTATGAAAATATTCGGCTAGATTTTTTCCCAAAAATCCATTTGCACCCGTAATCAAAACAATCCTTCTCATGCCAATGACCGATTTACAATTTCACCTACCCGCATAGCATTTGCCATAATCGTTAAAGTGTTATTCTTGGAAGGGAGATTTGGAAATACAGAGCCGTCGACTATATAAACATTCTTTGCCTTTGCTAAACGCCCGGTTTGATCTGTCTCATAGTTCTGTGGATTTACCTTCATGGGAAGACTTCCAGAGTAATGGAAGCTATTACCGGGAGTTAACTTCTTCACTAAAAAGGAAGCCGAGAAGAAACCAATTTTCCTAAAATTTGATATTATCTTTTTTTCAAGATTTCCCCGTTCCACTTCGTTTCCATATTCAATTTTTAGTCCATTCTCAGCATTTAGCTGAAGATAGTTCTCCCCTTTGGCTCTGTCCGGATAAAATACTTGCATCACAAATATTGATGGCAACAAATACTTAACTGCCCTCACAGCACCACGAATCGATAATGGAAAATCCATTATGAAATCTCCCCATAATGTAACATTAAGCTTATACATTGAACAAAGATATTCTTGATTTTCATATTTGTACATGAGGATTAATTGAGGAGGAAGTACATCTTTATCTTCCATTTTCCCAATAAACTTCGGGTAAAAGAAAGGCACATAAGTCACTAGATTATCTAAAATAGGTATCCGGGTTTTATAATCAGAATAACTGCGTAAGACGATACGCGCAGTATTCAGACAACCCGCACCAATTACCAATTTCCTACACCTTTTTATTGTTATAGCATCAGACGAAATATCCTTACAGAATACTTCTACACCATCCTCAACCTCATTGAAATTAATAACCTCGTGCCCAGAAAGATAAGTGATTGTCTTGTAAACACTCAATAAATCATCTAAAGTATTCGCTGAATTGTAAATGGATGAAACTGTAGATTTAAAAAATTCCATGGCTTTATAATCATAAGCGTTGCGATTATTTTTTTGTTTGGTTAAATAGGCGCTTCTTGGAAAACCAATTTTCATTCCAATGCTATGGAAATATTTTTTCTTTTTCGTATATTTGTTTAAGAACTCTATCATTAAAGAATTTAACTTGGGAGGTGGCAAAAGTCCTTCACTAGATACAAAGTTTTCGTTCAGATCATCGACACTTCCGTTAATGCCCATAATCTCCGTTAATTTATCATAGTATACCGCTAGATCATCATAACTGATTGGAAATTCGGCCAGTTCCTCTGCTGTATATCGCATCGAACCGGCTCCCCAAGCATTCGATAACCCTCCCTTTGCGTGGGATCCCATGACGAAAAAATTATTGGTTTCAAATTTGGATTCAGTTAAATACCTATTGGTTATGAACCGCATGAGCGGAGCTTTCAACTTTGGACTCAAGTAAGCCTCGAAAACGTTATGAAAACTCTCTAACCCTCTCCCAATAACGTCATCCAATTCAATCTTACCTGATTTCTTTAGATCGTTTAGGCTTAAATTTAAGGAGTCCGTTTCTTGACTAGATGCTTTGAGACCCGGGTCAATGACTAAAACCTTTTTTGTTTTTAAACTTTCTAAGGCAGATACCGCCGATGGGCCTGAACCTACGATTATAACGTCAAACAAGTTCTAACTTCCCGTGAATGAATTTACCTTTAAAAAAAAGATAAATAGAC
>Ga0209277_10000536_pt1 | contig 19095 bp, 16 predicted proteins | sample JI81AbrownDNA_FD_187503 | JGI IMG/M metagenome (GOLD analysis project Ga0209277, IMG submission 187503) | Wastewater effluent complex algal communities from Wisconsin, to seasonally profile nutrient transformation and Carbon sequestration -... | ecosystem: Engineered > WWTP > Effluent > Algae... | reverse complement strand
CCCTTGCAGGGCTGCCTTGATCTTGCCTGCCGCACGCAGCCCCACCCGAAAAATCCCCTGAACCTCACCCGAAACCCGCGTGAGCAAAACAGCCCACTAGACGACCGGTCTAATTTATCCTAAGCTCCACCCCCATGAAACCGCAACACCCCGACACGCGTCAGCACATCCTTGATACCGGTAGCCGCATCATTGCCGGCAAGGGGTTTTCGTGCGTGGGTCTGAATGAAATCCTGCAGGCGGCGGAGGTGCCCAAGGGTTCTTTCTATCATTACTTCAAGTCGAAGGAGCTGTTTGGCCAGGCGATGCTGGAAGGCTTTTTCGAGGGCTATCTCGGCCGTATCGATGCGCTGTTTGCGACGCCTGGCATGTCGGCTCGGGAGCGTCTGCTGTGCTACTGGCAACAGTGGGTGGAGACGCAGTGCGAGGGCTGCGACGATCAGAAATGTCTGGTGGTCAAACTGAGCGCCGAGGTGGCTGATTTGTCCGAAGCCATGCGCCTTACCCTGCGTGACGGCACCGGGCGCGTGATCGACCGGCTGGCGGACTGTGTTGCTGCCGGCGTGGCGGATGAATCCCTGCCGGCGCTGGACCCCGAAGATACCGCCCGCACGCTCTACCAGCTGTGGCTGGGCGCCAGCTTGCTGGCCAAGCTGCACCGGGACGCGAGCCCGCTGGAGCAGGCCATGCGGGCCACGCTGCAGCTTTTGTCCCGCTAAGTGTTGCTTCCATGTTTTTTTATCGTACTGAAACTAGACGACCGGTCTAATAAGTGTCAGGCCGAATCCATTCCATCGAAACACCCACGCATTCCGAAAGGCGCTTCATGCTGAACTTCGATTATTACAACCCCACGCAAATCGTCTTTGGCCAGGGCAGCATTGCCCGGCTGGACTCGCTGGTTCCGGCGGATGCCCGCGTGCTGGTGCTTTACGGTGGCGGCAGCGCCGAGCGCAATGGCACCCTGGCCCAGGTCGAGGCTGCGCTGGGTCAGCGCACAGTGCAGCGCTTTGGCGGCATCGAGCCCAACCCGAGCTACGAAACCCTGATGGAAGCCGTCGCGCTGATCCGCCGTGAGAAGCTCGATTTTCTGCTTGCCGTGGGCGGCGGTTCGGTGATCGACGGCACCAAGTTTGTGGCCGCCGCAGTGGATTACCCGCGCGATCCCTGGCACATCCTCGAATCCTTCGGCAGCGAGATCACCGGCGCGCTGCCCTTCGGTTCGGTGCTGACGCTGCCGGCAACCGGCTCGGAGATGAACAACGGTTCGGTGATCAGCCGCAAGTCCATTCAGGCCAAGCTGCCGTTCTTCAGCCCGCATGTGTTCCCGCGTTTTTCGGTGCTCGATCCGGTCACCACCTTCACGTTGCCGCCGCGGCAGATCGCCAACGGGGTCGTGGATGCCTTTGTGCATGTGATCGAGCAATACCTCACTTACCCGGTGAATGCCCCGGTGCAGGACCGTTACGCCGAAGGCCTGCTGCAGACGCTTGTCGAGATCGGGCCGCTGGCCCTGGCCACGCCGCAGGATTACGAGCTTCGCGCCAACCTGATGTGGGCGGCCACCCAGGCCCTCAACGGCCTGATCGGCGCCGGTGTGCCCCAGGACTGGGCGACCCACATGATCGGCCACGAACTGACCGTGCTGCACGGCCTCGACCACGCCCAGACCCTGGCTGTCGTGCTGCCCGCCATGCTCGATCTGCGCCGCGAGGCCAAGAAGGCCAAGTTGCTGCAGTACGCCGCCCGCGTCTGGAACATCACCGAGGGCAGCGACGACGCCCGTATCGACGCCGCCATCGCCCGCACCCGTGCCTTCTTCGAAGCGCTCGGCGTCAAAACGCGCCTTTCCGCTTACGGCATCGGCGCCGACAGCGTTCCGCGCATCGTCTCCCAGCTCGAAGCGCACGGCATGACCGCGCTCGGCGAACGCCAGGACATGGGGCTGGATCTCAGCCGCCGCGTGCTTGAAGCCAGCCTCTGATTCTCAAACCAGGAAACCCGTCATGACCACTCTGTTCGACCCCATCCAGATCGGCGACATCGCCCTTGCCAACCGCATCGCCATGGCTCCGCTGACGCGCAACCGCGCCACCGGCAGCGTGCCTACGCCGATGATGGCCGAGTATTACGGCCAGCGCGCCACGGCCGGCCTGATCATCGCCGAAGCCAGCCAGATCAGCCCCATGGCCCAGGGCTACCTCGACACGCCGGGCATCTACTCGCCCGAGCAGATTGCCGCGTGGCGCCCGGTGACCGACGCGGTGCACGCTGCCGGCGGGCGCATCGTCATCCAGTTGTGGCACGTCGGGCGCATTTCGCACAGCTCGCTGCTGCCCGAGGGGGCCGCGCCCGTGTCGTCCACCAACCAGGTTGCCAACACCCAAACCTATACCCGCGACGGCTTCGTGCCGGTGTCTGCTCCGCGGGCGCTGCGCGACGACGAACTGCCCGGCCTGGTGGACGATTACCGCCATGCCGCCCGCTGCGCCATCGAGGCCGGCTTCGACGGCGTCGAGGTGCACGCTGCCAACACCTATCTGCTGGAGCAGTTTCTGCGCGACAGCATCAACGAGCGCAGCGGCCCCTACGGCGGCAGCATCGCCAACCGCGCCCGTCTGCTGCTCGAGGTGGTCAGGGCGGTGAGCGATGAAATCGGCGCCGGCCGCACCGGCGTGCGCCTCAGCCCGCTCACCACCTTTGGCGGCAGCGCCCCGCTGGACAGCAAGCCCCAGGCTCTTTACGGCTACGTGGTGGAGCAGCTGGCACCGCTGGGCCTCGCCTACCTTCACATGATCGAAGGCGAAACCGGCGGCCCGCGCAAGCCGGAAGGCGCTCCGCCCTTCGACTACGCCGCCCTGCGTCGTGCCTTCCCCGGCGCCTGGATGGTCAACAACGGTTTGAGCCGTGCCGATGGCCTCGACGCCGTGGCCAGCGGCGAGGCCGACATCGTCGCCTACGGCCGCCCCTTCATCAGCAACCCGGATCTGGTGCGCCGGCTCAAGGAGGATGCGCCGCTCAACGAGCTGCGTGCCGACAAACTCTATGGCGGCGGAGCAGAGGGCTACACCGACTATCCTGTCCTGAAGGACTGATCCCGTAGCTGTTTCGCGGCAGGACGGTCCTGCCGCGGTTCTCGTCCTTTGCCTCCGGAGACCCTTCGATGGATTCTTCCCCGCTTCTGATCAACGCCGACTTTGACCAGCGCGTCGTCATTCCGCCTGCGGGCGCCGACGACTGGGTGGCATCCCCGAGCCCCGGAGTCTGGCGCTACCCGCTCGACCGGGTTGGTGGCGAAATCGCCCGCGCAACGAGCATTGTTCGCTACGCCCCGGCGTCGAGTTTCAGCCCGCACACCCACGCTGGCGGCGAGGAGTTCCTGGTGCTCGAAGGCGTGTTTTCGGATGAACACGGCGACTACCCGGCCGGCACCTACGTGCGCAATCCACCCGGCACGTCCCATGCGCCCTTCACGCGGGAGGGCTGCACGATTTTCGTCAAGCTGTGGCAGTTTGCCGAGGGCGACACCGCGCCCGTAATTGTGAATACCCGTTCGGCCGCCTGGTATCCGGGCCTGGTGCCCGGGCTTTCGGTGATGCCGCTCCACGAGTTTGACGGGGTCAGTTCGGCGCTGGTGAAGTGGGCGCCGAACACGCGTTTCAACACCCACACCCATCCGGGCGGAGAGGAAATCCTGGTGCTCGAAGGCGTGTTTCGCGATGAAGCCGGCAGCTACCCGGCCGGCACCTGGCTGCGCAGCCCGCGTTGGAGCCGGCACACCCCTTTGACGGAATCAGAGGGCGCGCTCATTTATGTAAAGGTCGGGCACCTGGGTGCCCCGATGCTGAAACCGGACGACTATCAGCCCGGCCAATAAATACCTACTACCCGTTTGCTCTGCGCTTGTCGAAAGGCCGAGCCGGGTGAATAGCCGCTTTTTTGTGGGGGCGACTTCAGTCGCCCGCGGACTTTGAACTGCGGCTTGCCTGTGATTCAACGCGCGGATGGGCGACTGAAGTCGCCCCTACACGTCGCCGCTGCAGAAAATCATCCGTGACCAATCTGGGGCAGCCCGAACGGTGGCAAGTGAATCAAAGGGCCGGGCGATCAGTGATAGTGTCGGGCAAGGCCGGCCTTTGACGGGCCGCCACCGCCGGATTCGATAGCTGCCTGGGCCTGGGCGCCAAAGTAGGACGACACGATGTCGCGGGCCACGGCGAACTGCTGCTGTAGCTCGTCGGAGTAGGGCAGCGGTGCGTACGCCAGGCCGCCGTTGCCGCGCCCGAGCAAGGGTTGGGGGAAGGCCTTCGGCTGCTCGTACTGCAGTTCGGTCAGGCGCACGGCGGCCTCGTACACCGTGCGCATCAGGTAGCGCGAAGCGGCTTCGTGGATCACGTCCTGAAAAACCTGTCCGGCCTCGTGGGCGGGTTTGTCGTCCTGGGCCGAGCTCATCGCCTGGTGCAGATCGCCGGGCAGCCAGATGCCCTCGTCGCCGCTTTCATGGCGGCAAAACTGCAGCGCGGCCAGAGTGAGGATGCGGCTGGCCTTTTCGGTGGCCGCCCGCACCGGGCCGTCGCCATCCACATCCAGCGCATCCCGGCAGGCCTTGCACTGGCGCACGCTTTCAAGGCGCAGATAAAGCCGGGCCACGTCGAGGATGTAGTCCAGGGGCAGCTTCGAGGGGGCAAGGCAGTTCGTGCCATAGGCTTTCACCATCGGCGCCATGATGTTCTCGACGAAGTTGTTAACCCTGGTCGAGGCGTCGTCGAGAAGTTCGATGAACTCGGTTTGCTTGTCGTTCAGTTCCATGCGGGGGTCCTTGGCCCGGTTGTGTTGCGGGCTGAAGTGGCGCGGCAGGCGCCGGGTCGATCAAACGTCGGCTTCCACCGAGTCGCCTTTTTCTTCCATCCAGGCCCGGCGGCCCGAGGCTTCGCCCTTGCCCATCAGCATGGTGAACATGCGCAGGGTTTCGTCGAAGGCTTCGGCGCGCACATGCACCGGCAGCACGCGGCGGGTGGCCGGGTCCATGGTGGTTTCGCGCAGCTGGTCGGGATTCATCTCGCCCAGGCCCTTGAATCGGCCCACCTCGATGTGTTCGGGCTTGACGCCTTCGTGGGTAAGGCGGTCGCGCAGGCTGGCAAGCTCCTGATCGTCCAGCGCGTAGAGGCGGCGCGGCGGGCGCTTCTTGCCCATGGCCGGCACATCCAGGCGGTAGAGCGGCGGCTGGGCGACGTAGATGTGGCCCATTTCGATGAGCTTGGGAAAGTGCCGGAAGAACAGCGTGAGCAGCAGGGTCTGGATGTGGGAGCCGTCCACGTCGGCGTCCGACATGATGATCACCTTGCCGTAGCGCAGTTCGGACAGATCGGGGCTGGAGCCGGCGGCGTGGGCATCGACGCCCAGGGCGACCGCGATGTCGTGGATTTCGGCGTTGGCGAAGAGCCGCTCCCGGTCCACCTCCCAGGCGTTTTGCACCTTGCCGCGCAGCGGGAGGATGGCCTGGGTGTCCTTGTCGCGGGCCATCTTGGCGCTGCCGCCGGCCGAATCGCCCTCGACGAGGAAGAGTTCGTTGCGGGTGATGTCCTCGGATTCGCAATCCGACAGTTTGCCGGGCAGCACGGCCACGCCGGACGATTTGCGCTTTTCAACCTTTTGCGCGGCGCGGGCGCGGGCCTGGGCGGCCTTGATGGCCAGATCGGCGAGCTTCTTGCCGTAATCCACGTGCTCGTTGAGCCATAGCTCGAAGGGGTCGCGGATCATGCGCGAGACCAGTTGCACGGCGTCGCGGCTGTTCAGGCGCTCCTTGGTCTGGCCCTGGAACGAGGGGTCGAGCACGCGGGCCGACAGCAGGAAGGAGGCGCGGCCGAAGGCGTCGTCGGCGGTGAGCTTGACGCCCTTGGGCAAGAGCGCGTGGTGGTCGATGAAGTTCTTGAGCGCCGTGAAGATGCCGTCCCGGAGGCCCGCCTCGTGGGTGCCGCCGGCCGGGGTGGGAATCAGGTTGACGTAGGATTCGCGCACCGGCGCGCCTTCCTGCGTCCACGCCACGGCCCAGGATGCGCCTTCGCCGGCGGCAAAAGTGTCGTCGCCCTTTGGGGCGAATTTTTCGCCGGCAAACAGCGGAATCAGCGGTTCGTCGTTGAGGGCCTCGGAGAGGTAGCCGCGCATGCCGTGCTCGAAATGCCAGTTGCGGGTTTCGCCGCCTTCGATGGCGAGGCTGACTTCGAGGCCGGGCATCAGCACGGCCTTGGAGCGCAGAAGGCGTTCGAGTTCGGCGCGGGGCAGCTCGGGCGCGTCGAAGTATCTGGCGTCGGGCCAGGCGCGCACGCTGGTGCCGCTGGCTTTTTTGGGGGCGTCGCCGATGCGGGCGAGGGGTTCGATCACGTCGCCGCCGGAAAACACCAGCTTGTGGCGGGCGCCGTCGCGCACCACTTCCACTTCGAGCCGGTGCGACAGCGCGTTGGTGACCGAGACGCCCACGCCGTGAAGGCCGCCCGAAAATCGGTAGGCGGAATCTTCGTCGGTTTTGTTGAACTTGCCGCCGGCGTGAAGTCGGGTGAACACCACTTCAACGGTCGACACGCCTTCAACCGGGTGGATTTCCACCGGGATGCCGCGGCCGTCGTCGGTGACGCTGATCGAGCCGTCGAGGTGCAGGGTGACGCCGATCTTCTTGCAGAAGCCGGCCATCGCTTCGTCGGCGGCGTTGTCGATGACTTCCTGGATGACGTGGAGCGGGTGCTCGGTGCGGGTGTACATGCCCGGCCGCTGCTTGACCGGCTCGAGGCCCTTGAGAACTGTAATCGAATCGGCGTTATATGTTTTTTGCGACATGCGGAGACTTGGACGGATGAAGAGAAGAAACCGGCTCATCGCCAGCGTTTCTTCATCCACCCTGAAAAAAGTGGGGGTTTGAAGCGGTGCGGACTATACCGCGCGAGCCCGCTTCCGGGGAGGGCGTCAGTTCCGGATGCTGCTGCGCCCGGCGTTTTCGGAGGTGTTGCGGGCGATGCGTTCGAGCAGCGTGTTGGCGGCGTCGGCGCCGGGGCTGCTGCCGACGGCCCGGCGCCACGCCAGACGCACCCGGCCGGGCTCGCCGGGCAGGGTGAAGATGGCCATGGCCAGCGGGCACTGGGCGATGTTGAGGGGGTTCTCGCGGGCCAGTTGCCAGGCAATGCGGGCACTGCAAAAGTGCAGCACTTCGGCGTCGGCGTAGATCGGGTCGGGCTGATCCAGGGCCTGCCCGGTGCGGGCGAGCATGTCGCCAAAGCGGCTGGGGGGCGAGGGGATGAGGCCTTCGCCTTCAATGGCGTCCACCAGGGCTTCCCGGGCGTCGGCGTAGCGGCCGGGTTCGATGCTGAGCTGGCGGATTTCGTCGGCCAGGGCCGGAGCGAGGCAGGTCACGAGAAGCACGGCAAGGGCGGCACGGCGCAGCATCGGTCAATCCTGATGAAGGCGACAGGGAGTCGGCTAGGGCGGACGATAGCATCCGCCGCTGCCGTAAAAGCTGGCAGGCAAAAAAACGGCGCCCCGAAAGGCGCCTGAAAGAGGGAGAAACACGGTACAGGCCGGCTTCGACCGCCAGGTAGCGAAGCCGGGGCCAATCAGAAGAAGAGGATCGCGCCTCCCGAAATGGTGCGGTTCTTTTGTTCGTAGTTGGACGCCGAGGCGTTGATCTTTTCCTGGTTGAGTTCGCCGACGAGGGTCACGAACTTGTTGAGGCTGTGATAAACGCCGAGGGTGTAGGCCCTGTTCTTCCGGTCTTCGCCCGCGCCGAGGAAGCCGTCCTTGTCCTTGTTCTGGCCGTAGTTGATGCCGAACTTGGTCTTGTTGTAGGTGTAGGTGCCCTGCATGAGGTAGCCGCTCGATGCCGTCTTGTTGCCGAGGCCGTCGCTGCCGCCATAGAACTGGGCGCCCACCGTGGAGAGCCCCAGGCCCTTGGCGGTGAAGGCATAGAGTACGCCCTCGAAGCCGTTCATGCCGGCTTTGGCGCCGATTTCGTAGCCGCTGGCGGTGAAGGTCTTGTCCGGGTTGCCGGTGGCGCCGTTGCAGGTGCTGCCTTTGGAGCAGCTGGTGCTCTGGCTCACGAGGCCGCCCCACACCTTGCCGGGCATCGCACCCTTCCAGTCGTAATCGACCTTGGCCTGGAAGCCGGGGGTCTTGGTCTGGTCGCCCGCAAAGGAGCTGGGCTGGAAGATGCCGGCGGAGGCCTGCAGGCCGTTGAAGTTGGGCGTGGTGTAGGTGATCTGGGCCTGGAAGCCGGTGTACATGTAACCGTGGCCGATCATGCCGAAGGTGGTGTTGAACGGAATGCCGGCATTGCTGGTGCCGCCAACGCCCAAGAGCGTCATGTCGGAGAGGATGATGTTCTGGCCGAACAGGCCGATGTCGCGGCCGAACTTGACGGTGCCCCAGTCGTTGTTGCCGAACTGGAAGTACACGTTGCGCACGTCCACCTGGCTGAAGGGGCTGTTCTTGCCACCGGTGGCACCTGCGCCGGGGTCGGAAGGCAGGCCGATCACCGAAGACGAATCGTTGATGCCGGGGGCGAAGCTGAAGTGGGCCTTGATGTCCTGGTCGCCCTGACGGGTGGTGACCACGAAGTTGATCCAGCCCGGCAGGAGGCCGTTGGTCAGTGCGCTGTTCTGGCTTTTGGTGGTGCTCGTCACGGCGCCGGTGGTGGTTCGGGTTTCCGACTCGCGGTTCACGTAGAAGCCGTTGATGGTGCCATTGATATCAATGGTCACGTCGTTCTGGGTAAAGCTCACGGCCTGGGCGCCGCCGGCGACGGTGGCGAGGCAGGCGAGGGCGACGGATTGGGCCAGCAGGGTTTTCTTCATGAGAATCGTCTCCGGTGTTTTTTGATTGATGTCACAAGCCAAGCGCGCGCACTCCGGCACGCTGCTTCGCTCCTCCCGTAGTCGCGTTCCGATGGCTGGATGCCTCATGAAACACGCTGTTACGGAGCGAACATCCTTGTGCGAGGGCTGTGCCAGGGCGTGCCGGGCGGGCCGAAAAACTGCGCAAGTAACTGTTGTTGATCGAAATTTTTGGGCGTGACGATGACGCTTGCGATGTTGTGGACGCTGGCCTGCCTGTCCACTAAATGGACAGCTGCCTGTGCCGCGCCAGCCGCCCTGATGCAGTTCGTGACAGGGCGTGGAGCATGTTGTGGCGCAGCACGAACGGGCCGCCGGGGCTGGTAAAATCGCGGCCTGCATTCACTTCCCAGCGCGTCGCGCGCTCTATCATGGATTTCCGTTCCAAACTGGCCGCTGCCTGGCAGCGAAACGACTCCCTGCTGTGCGTCGGGCTGGACCCGGACATTTCGCGCTTTCCGGCGCATCTGAAAGATCGCCCGGACGCGGTGCTGGCCTTCTGCAAGGGCATCGTCGATGCCACCGCCGGGCTCGCCTGCGCTTTCAAGCCGCAGATCGCCTACTTCGCGGCGGCCCGCGCCGAAGACCAGTTGCAGGATCTCGTCGCCTACATCCACGAAAGGCACCCGACGGTGCCGGTGGTGCTCGACGCCAAGCGCGGCGACATCGGCGCCACCGCCCAGCAGTACGCCCGCGAAGCCTTCGAGCGCTACAAGGCCGACGCGCTGACGGTGAATCCCTACATGGGTTTCGATTCCGTCGAGCCTTACCTGGAGTTTTCCGATCGGGGCCTGATCGTGCTGTGCCGCACCTCCAACCCCGGCGGTTCCGATCTGCAGAACCTCACCGTTGAAGGTGGCCGCAAGCTGTACCAGCACGTGGCCGAACTGGTAGCCGGCAAATGGAACATCCACGGCCAGAACGCGCTGGTGGTGGGCGCAACCTTCCCGCAGGAGCTCGCCGAGGTGCGCGCCATCGTGGGCGATCTGCCCCTGCTGGTGCCCGGCATCGGCGCCCAGGGCGGCGATGTGGAAGCCACCGTGAAAGCCGGTCGCACGGCAGCCGGCACCGGGCTGATGATTTCGTCGTCGCGGGCTATCCTGTACGCAGGCAAGGGCGAGGATTTTGCCGACAAGGCCCGCGAGGTGGCGCTAGCTACGCGGAACGAAGTGAATCTTTATCGGGTCTGAATATTGCTTGATTTACGCTGCGGTGCTGAAAATTCCGCATGTTGCGTCGCCGCATAGTAGGATGAGGTCCAAATCGCGGTGTCTGGTCTGTGTTGGCCTGCCCGCGATATTCATTTGTATCGGGTGGCCTGCCATTCCGGGTTAATTCGTGTTTCGAGAGGCATTCATGGTCAGGCTGAAGTTTTCCGTTGAATTGAATTACGAGGTTGCGGCGCCAGGCTGCGACTTCATCTTCAATATCCACGCCGCCCACACCCGCCATCAGCGGGTGGTGACGGAGATGATGGAACTCGGCCAGTTTCTCATGCCACAGGTTCACACCGACGCCACGACCGGCAATCGCTACATGCGCCTCAAGGCCGAGCCCGGCAGGCTGCGTCTCCGTTACAGTGCAATCGTCGAGCTGACGCACCATGTTGGTGCCACGGAGTCCATTTCGGAAGTGCCCGTCGCCCGTTTGCCGGCCGATGTGCTGACCTATCTCTACCCCAGCCGCTATTGCCAGTCCGACCGGCTCTACGAAGTCGCCAACAAGGAGTTCGGCCAGCTGCCCCAGGGCTACGGCCGGGTCCGTGCCATTTGCGAGTGGGTCAGCAAGCACGTCGAGTTCAAGTCGGCAACGACCAACGCCAGCACGTCGGCCCTTGACACGCTGGGTGAGCGGGTTGGCGTGTGTCGCGATTTTGCCCACCTGATGATCGCCCTGTGCAGGGCGCTGAATATTCCCGCGCGCTTTGTCACCGGCATCGACTACGGAGCCGATCCCGCCCTTGGCCCGAGCGATTTTCACGCCTATGTCGAGGTTTTCCTCGGTGATCGCTGGTATCTCTTCGATCCCTCGAACACCGCCATTCCGATGGGCCTGATGCGTTTCGGCGTGGGGCGCGATGCGGCCGACGTGTCCTTCGCGACCATTTTCGGCAGTGTTCGGGCCGAGCCGCCGAAGATCGCCATCGAGGCCGTCATGGACGCCTTCAGCAACACCGAATTGCCTTTCCGCCGTCCGGAGGCGCTATCCACCGACGACGGCTCCGCCGTGCTGATCGGTGCGCTGCTGGCGCCGCTCACCTGAGTCGGGCCGCCGCATCCGGCAACACCAAGATCTTATTTCCAGGAGGGTTCCATGAGCACGATTGAAGAAATTGCCGCCCGGCATGGTTTCAGTGGCGACGCAGGGCGAGCCGCCTATTCCGCACTCCAGGCCGGTGGCTTCAGCCAGGCCCAGTTCGGTCACCCCGAGCTGGGAGGCATGGGGCAGTGGATGAGCGGCGGCATGATGATGATTGGCGACATGTTCAACGAAGGCCTCAAGTGGCGCGTCGGGGCGCTGCTCAATGAGCTTTCGCGGCACCGCGAGCCGCAACCAGCGATGGCGCCGCAGGGCAACAACTGGGGCTTCGTGCAGTCGGGCAATTGGTGGCCGGCCGAACTCGGTTCGCCGTCGAGTTCCGGCAGCCAGAACGACATGTCCTACGCCTGGTTCCCTAATTCCAGCAAGTTGCTGGTCAAGCTGTCGGGCAATGTTTTCGCCTTCGATACCGGCAACCTGTCGATCTACGGCGTGCAGCAGCAACAGGGTGACGGCATCGGTTCCATCGTGTTGAACACCTCGAACGGCCCGATGGGCCTTCTGGGCCTCAACCGGACCTGAGCATTCAGGGCGCTGCCGCCGGGCGGCGCCAGCTGAGGCAGCGATTGTTGGCCGGCATGGCGCGGTCGTCCACCAGCGCAAAGCCGATGGCGCGGGCGAGGGCGTCCACCGCTTCAAAGTCGCGGATGCCGCGCTTCGGGTTGTCGGCGCGCAAGGCATGGTCGAATTCGGCGTTGCTGGCGCTGGTAAATTTGCCGCCGTAGTTGAACGGGCCGTAGATCACCAGACGGGCGTCCGGCGCGAGGACGCCCGGCAGCGCGGCAAAAAACGCCTCGACTTCCGCCCAGCCCATGATGTGCAGGGTGTTGGCGGTAAAGATCGCGTCGAATTGCGTGGCCGGCCAGCGCGCCGTGACATCCAGTTGCAGCGGCGGCGGCGTGTTGGGCAGGGCCGCCTCGGCCAGCCATTGGCTGATGCCGGCGAGCCAGGGCAAGCGGTCGCTGGTTTGCCAGACGAGCCGGGGCAGGGCCGCGGCAAAATGCACGGCGTGCTGGCCGGTGCCTGAACCCACTTCGAGCACCCGGCGGCGATCGGCAAAGTGTTCTCTCAGCACGTCCAGAATGGCGTCGCGATTGCGCTCGCAGGCGCCGGACCAGGGTTTTTCGGGCAGGATTCGCATCGTTTATACGGGCTTGGAAGTCGGGCAGAATCATACCGTGCGTTTTTGGCACGCTGCGGTGGCAAAGATAACAAAATGCGAATTGTTCGCATTTACATTTACGTTCGGGCTGGTTAGACTACGCCTCGACGTATTCATCCTTGCCCCTCGCGATCCTATCCCGGAGCCCCGTCCATGAAGTTCAAGTCCACACTGCTTGCTGCTGCCCTCGCGAGCCTGGCTGTTTCTGCCCAGGCCGAAGAGAAGGTGATCAATCTCTACTCGGCCCGTCACTACCAGACCGACGAAGCCCTCTACACGGATTTCACGAAGCAGACCGGCATCCGCATCAACCGGATCGAAGGCAAGGAGGATGAACTCCTCGAGCGTATCCGCAACGAAGGCGCCAACAGCCCGGCCGATATCCTGCTCACCGTCGACGCCGCGCGTCTGGCCAAGGCCCACGAACTCGGGCTGTTTGCACCGGTGAGTTCCCAGGTGCTGGAGTCGCGGATTCCGGCCCACTTGCGCAGCGAAGACTGGTTCTCTTTTTCGACCCGCGGGCGCGTCATCATCTACAACAAGATCGGCGTGAAGGCGGATGACGTGCGCACCTACGACGATCTGGCCAAGCCGGCGCTGAAGGGCAAGCTGTGCTCCCGCTCCGGCTCGCACCCCTACAACCTGTCGCTGGGCGCTTCGGTGATTGCCCACCAGGGCGAAGCGAAGGCGGAGGAGTGGGCGCGTGGCATGGTCGCCAACTTTGCCCGTGCGCCCAAGGGCGGCGACACCGACCAGATCAAGTCCGTGGCCGTTGGCGAATGCCAGGTGGCGCTGGCCAACACCTATTACGTGGCGCGGATGATGCGTTCCACCAAGCCCGAAGACCAGAAGCTGATGGAAAGGGTCGGCGTGGTGTGGCCCAACCAGGCGAGCACCGGCACCCACATCAACGTGTCCGGCGCCGGTGTCTTGAAGCACGCGCCGCACAAGGAAGCCGCGGTCAAGTTTCTTGAATACCTGGCTTCCGACGATGCTCAGCGCTACTTTGCCGATGGCAACAACGAATGGCCGGTGGTGAGCTCGGTGAAGGTTTCCAACCCCGCCCTCGACGCCCTCGGCAAGTTCAAGGCCGACACCCTGCCGGTGAAAAAGCTGGAAATGTTCCAGGTAAAAGCGCAGATGATCTTCGATCGGGCCGGCTACAAGTAAATCGATTCAGCCCCGAGATGTGACAACGCCCCGTGTAATGCGGGGCGTTTTTTTGGGCTATGCCGTTGTTTTATGTGGAAATCCTTCAATCCGACGATCCAGGAGCGATGTAGGGGCGACTTCAGTCGCCCGCGGACTCTGATATGCGGCATGTCGATGATTCAACGCGCCGAGGGCGACTGAAGTCGCCCCTACAAAAGCACAGCACGGCACCTGCAAGCGACGCAAAGATTCCACAGACGACGATGACAGTGCCTTTGTGATCGGGCAGCCAGTTTGAAGCCTACTTGCGGGCGCGGGAGACCTGGCGCGACAGGGCGATCAGGGGCAAAAGGCCGACGGCCACGATCGCCAGGGCGGCGGTGGATGCTTCCGCAAGGCGTTCGTCGGAGGCCAGCGTGTAGGCCTGGGTGGCCAGGGTGTCAAAGTTGAAGGGGCGCATCACCAGCGTGGCTGGCAGTTCCTTCATCACGTCCACAAAAACCAGCAGGCCGGCGGTAAACAAGCTGCCGCGCAGGATCGGCACATGCACTTCGCGCAGGGTGCGGCCTTGCCCGAGGCCCAAGCTGCGGGCGGCGTCGTCCATGCTCGGGGTGATCTTGGACAGGCTGGCATCGACGGTTTGCAGCGCCACCGACAAGAAGCGCGCAAGGTAGGCGTAGATCAGCGCCGCGATGCCGCCGGTGAGGAGCAGGCCGGGGTTGCTGCCGAAGGCGCTTTCCCATTGCCCGGCCAGCCAGTTGTCGAGGCGGGTGACGGGGATCAGCACGCCGACGGCAATCACGGTTCCCGGCACCGCATAGCCCAGCCCGACCAGCCGGTTGAGGCCCTGGGCCAGAAGCGTTTTCGAGAGCCGCGCACTGTAGGCCAGCAGCACGGCCAGCGCCACCGCGACGAGGGCGGTGAGCCCGGCCAGCGTGAAGCTGTTGCGGGCCAGCACCAGGAAGCGTTCGCCGAACTGGGCGTCGCCTTCGCCAAGGGCCATGCGCAGCAGCAGGAATGCCGGCAGCAGGAAGCCGAGGGCCAGCGGCGTGAGGCAGGACAGCATGGCCAGCAGCGCGGCGGCACCGCGCAGGCGTCCGGCCGGCGCGCGGTGGCGGGTGGAGGTGTTGTTATAGCGGGCACGTCCGCGGGTGATGCGCTCGACCGCCACCAGCAGCAGCACAAAGCCCAGCAGCATCGCCGCCAGCTGCGCCGAGGCGACCCTGTCGCCCAGCGAGAACCAGGCCCGGTAGATGCCGGTAGTGAAGGTGTTGACGGCGAAGTAGGCCACCGTGCCGTAGTCGGCGAGGGTTTCCATCAGCGCCAGGGCGACACCGGCGGCAATGGCCGGGCGGGCCAGCGGCAGCGACACGGTAAAGAAGGCCCGCCACGGCCCGATGCCCAGGGTGCGCGCGGCTTCGAGTACGCCGCCGGCCCGCTCGAGAAAGGCGGTGCGGGCGAGGAGGTAAACATAGGGGTAGAGCACGAAGACGAACATCAGCATGGCGCCGGGCAGGGTGCGGATGTCCGGGAAGTAGTAGTCGCCGAATTCCCAGCCGAAGATTTCGCGCAGCGTGCTTTGCACCGGCCCGACGAACTGCAGGAAGTCGGTGTACACATAGGCCATCACGTAGGCCGGCACCGCCAACGGCAGGACCAGTGCCCATTCGAAGAAGCGGCGGCCCGGAAAATCGTGCATGGCCGTGAGCCAGGCGGTGGCCACGCCGATGACCGCCACGCCCAGCCCGACCCCGGCGCACAGGGCGAGGGAGTTGCTGATGTATTCGGGGAGGACGGTTGCGGCCAGGTGACTCCAGGTTTCGCTGGTGCCCCCGAGCAAGAGATTGAAGCCCACGCTGGCCACCGGGAGTCCGGCCAGAAGGGCGACGAGCAGCGCGGCGACAACGAGCGGGGAGAGGTGGCGGGAGAGCAGCCGGAGGGGGGCAGAGGGTCGGGAAGTCATGGGCATCCGGAGGTTAATGCGAATTATAATCGACACCATGTCCAAACTCGAACTCAGGGCCGTGGTTCAGCGCTACGGCCGTCAGACCATCGTCAATGGCGTTGATTTTCGTCTGGAGCAAGGCAGCATCGCCTGTCTTCTCGGCCCGTCCGGTTGCGGCAAGACAACCCTGCTGCGCTGCATAGCGGGCTTCGAGGAGGTGGCGGGCGGCGAAATCCTGATCCACGACACCGTGATGAGCCGCCCCGGTTACCGGGTGCCGCCCGAGAAGCGCAAGATTGGAATGGTGTTCCAGGATTACGCGCTGTTTCCGCATCTTACCGTCGAGCGCAACGTGGGCTTCGGGCTGGGCGATGTGCCTGCGGCGGAGCGTGCCCAGCGGGTCGAAGACCTGCTTGCGACGGTTGGCCTGGCGGGCCAGGGACGCAAGTTTCCCCACGAGCTTTCAGGCGGTCAGCAGCAGCGGGTGGCGCTCGCCCGGGCGCTGGCGCCGCGGCCCGAGCTTGTGTTGCTCGACGAGCCGTTCTCCAACCTCGACGTGGACCTGCGCGAGCGTCTGTCTCTCGAGGTGCGCGAAATTCTCAAGAGCGAAGGCATGACGGCGGTGCTCGTTACCCACGACCAACACGAGGCCTTTGCCATGGCCGACGAAATCGGCGTGATGTACGAGGGCCGCATCCAGCAGTGGGATACGCCCTACAACCTTTACCACCGGCCGGGCAACCGCTTTGTGGCGGATTTTGTCGGCAAGGGGGTGTTCGTGCCGGGCTCCGTGCTGGCCGACGGGCAGGTCGAGATCGAGTTGGGCGTGCTCAGGTCGGGCGTGCCAACAGAATGTGGCCGGGGCTGTGGGGCTTGCGGCAAGGGCTGCGGTGTCGATGTGCTGCTGCGCCCTGACGACGTGATCCACGACGACGCCAGCCCGACCCGCGCAGAGGTTCGCAACAAGGCTTTTCGTGGCGCCGACATCATGTACACCCTGCGCCTGGCGAGTGGCACCGAGGTGCTGTCGCTGGTGCCGTCGCACCACAACCATGCCATCGGCGAGCATATCGGCGTGCGCCTGGAAGCGGACCACGTCATCGCCTTTCGGCAGCAAAACCCGGCCTGATCGGTTCAAAGCCTGTTTTGAACAGCGGGCGAGCGATCACAACAAGAGGAGATTTCATGTTCTCGCAGTCTGACCAGCTTGTCCGTCACTTTCGGGATGTTCTGGTGTGGCCAGTGCAGATCCGGCCCGGTTTTTCAGGCGGCGACGCCTCCCGTCTGCATCGGCTGATGACCGGCGGGCCCTGGGTGCCGGTCGATGACGAATTTACCGCCAACCCGGCCGATTTCCAGGAGCGCCACTACAAGGAATTCGTGGCCTTCCTGCCCTACGTGCAGCGCTTTCTGTACGGTGAGAGCCGTTCAGGCTTTGCCGACGGACAGCCCAGCCGGAAGGCGCCGATGGCGGTTTATCGGCGTACCGATGTGGCCGGCCTCGATGTCACCCTGCGGCCCGGTGACACGCCGATTCGGCTGCGCGTGGCCCATGTGGATCTCTATTTCTTCCTCGACATGGACGTGGCGCTGCTCAACGTGGAGGTTGCCGCCGATGACCTGCCGCTGGCCACCGCGCTGGAGCTGCTCTATCGCTTCGGCCGGGCCTATCCCACCGGCTGGGATGTCAGCGGGCTGGGCGTGCACAACGTCCATCGGTCCGAACTGCTCGACCGGGAAGGCCGGGTGCTCGTCACCTCCGATTCCGGCAACCGGGAGCGCTACCTGCATTTCGTATGCAAAAACCGGGCGCCCTGTGTCGGGGCCCTGTGGGCCTGGCTGCTGCGGCCGCTGGTGCTGGACCAGGAGGACGAGGCCGGTGAAGCGCGTTTCCGGCTGATCGAGTATTACCGCATGCCGATGATGGCCTATCTGGCCCTCGACAATCCCCGCGCCCTGAGCCGGGAGGATTTCATCCGTATCGGTTTCGCCGCCAATCTGCCGGATAGCGATCCCATCCCGGTGCGCGATCCGGCGGTGATCCGCTTCGAGCGGCTGCATTGCGAAGATCGCTTCTGGACCGATTCGGACGAGGGGCCCAACAGCCGCTTCATCTGCACGGGCAACGCCTTGATCCTGGTGGGCGAGGCCGGCTCGCACTACTTCCGCGATCCCGAGCACGGGCTTCTCGCGCGCTTCCGGCACCAGTATTTTCTGGTTTTCCTGATCGCCCATTTTCACCGCGCCGCGCTGCTGTCCTTCTCGGACGGGCTGGCCAGTGCGGTCAATAATCTCGACATTCGCGACAGCGAATCCGTGCGGCGCTTCAAGCGAAGCATCCGCCAGTCCTTCGAGGCCTTCCTGCGCTTCACCCACCGCTACTGGTTCCACGAGGTTTCGGAGCAGGGCCTGGTGCAATCCCTGTTTCAGCGCACCACGCGCATGCTTCGCAATGACGAGCTGTTTGCCGATGTGAAGGAGCAGGTGCGGGAAATGAGCGCCTACCTGGACAGCGACAGCCAGCGACGCCAGTCGGGCACCGTGCTGCGCCTGACCGTGGTGACCATCTTCGGCCTCATTGCCACCGTGGTGACCGGCTATTTCGGCATGAACCTGTTCAATTTTCCCGAGGTGCCGGAGTCGCGCAAGCTGCTCCAGCTTGGGGGTTCCACCGTGCTTGCGCTGGGCCTCGTGCTGTTTGTCGTGGCCCGGTCGAAGCGTCTTTCGGATTTTCTCGAAGCCATGTCGGACGAGCGCCTGCCGCTGCGGGCCAAGTGGCTTTCGCTGAGCCGGGTTTTCCGCAAGCCGGAGGATTGATAACCCGGCCCTGCAGTCTCCTGCCGCCCCTGCAATAGGGGCGGCTAGTCCTCTCGGACGATGTTCCGCTTGCGGCTTCAACAAAGAATGGTCACGGATGAAACAAGGGGGCACACCCCGCCGGTATCGGCAGTTCATCTTCAAAACAACCATTCCGCTCAAGAAGCCATTCGCACCCGGAAGGAGGGTCGCTGGCGAGCCGGATAACGGATACACGCTGGACTGGCGGGTCAATTCCACCTACACCCTGTCCACCCGCCTGGAGAACCAGGACTCCAAAATTTCCGCCTACTCGGGCGGCAACGACGGCAACAACAACTTCGACAAAGGCAGCCTGACCGCCAACCGCCTGAGCCTGCTGCTCGACACCAGCATCTCCAACGGCGTGAATGGCCTGGTCTTGTCCGCCTCCACCTTTTACGACGACGTCTATCACCAGACCAACGACAACCCGGGCCCGGTGAACAAACCGGGCGCCGCCGACGAGTTCACCCGCGATGCCCGCCGCTTTCACGGGGGCTACACCCGCCTGCTCGATGCCTACGTCTTCAACACCTTCGAGCTGGGTGAAGGACGACGGGCCAACGTGCGCCTGGGCCGCCACGTGGTGTCGTGGGGTGAAGGCCTGTTCTTCCCCAGCATTTCCCTGGCCCAGGGCCCGGCGGACGGCACCAAGACCGGCATCGTCGGCACCGAGACCAAGGATCAACTGCTGCCGGAAGACCAGGTTTCGACCCAGATCGAAATGTCGCCCAAGTGGTCGCTGCTCGGCCACCTGCAATTCGGCTTTCACACCACCATCGCCCCGGCGCCGGGCTCCTTCC
>Ga0209277_10000534_pt1 | contig 19154 bp, 17 predicted proteins | sample JI81AbrownDNA_FD_187503 | JGI IMG/M metagenome (GOLD analysis project Ga0209277, IMG submission 187503) | Wastewater effluent complex algal communities from Wisconsin, to seasonally profile nutrient transformation and Carbon sequestration -... | ecosystem: Engineered > WWTP > Effluent > Algae... | reverse complement strand
ACATCCCGCTCAAGACGCCGGAAGATACGCCATATCACGCCAGCGTGTTTGTTACGCTTAAAAAGGATACCCGTCAGGCGGGGCTTTCTTTTAATTCGCAATATCCTGAATTATTGGCAAAGCAACACCGCGTATACATCAGCCGCATCAACGCAGAGACGCTTGAGTTGGTGGCAGGCTATATGGATGAGACCGGCGCGTTCATTACGCAAGCGCAAGTTCCGCTGACAGTGAATACCACTGAATTTCGGTTGGATGTGTATGTGTACAGCAATTCGTATCTGGTGCAGGTTAATGGTCAGCGGTTGATCGAGAATCGTCCGCTTTTTTACAAGAATGGCATGATCGGTTTTTACGCGCTCGGTTCGGCAGTCTTTGATACCTATAAATTGACTGCCGCCGAAAACCAGAACCCTGGTGACATGGTGTACACCAGTGACTTTGACAAAGAGCCGGGCGGTGCAGGCTGGGTACCCATTAGCGGTTCGTGGCAGATCGCATCTAAACAAATGGTGCAAAGCGACGCGAACTTTGTAGATGCCGCCATCGGTTATGAGACCAGTACATTTGAGAATTACACATTACGTACTACATTCAACCACCTTGAGGGACACGGGGCAGGCGTACTTTTCAACATGCCCTCACCATACTCCATCAATGGCGCTCATTTGGTGCGCTATTCAGATGAAACAGACGCGATCATTTGGGGCTACTACGACTCGAAGGGCGTATTCACCCGCCAAGGTTTTGTAGATACAGCGCACCCGGAAAAAGAGACACGCACCCTTCAGGTATTTTCCGGAACAAATAGTTACGACATCTTTCTGGATGAGGAGATGATCGCACGGGATGTGCCGCTTGTGTCCATCCAAGGTGCGGTTGGGCTGGTTACTTCGCGTTCTTCGGCGGCATTTGCAAACGTGGAGGTCTTTCCGCTTTTCGGCGCATCCTCTGAGCCAGTGGTGGCGATGACACGATCCACGCCTGCAACTGAGGCTGCAAATACGCCTGCGCCAAACGCAACGCAGACCACTGCTCCAACGAAGCAGCCCACCCAAATTGTAGAATCAACTCCGGTTAAGATCGAAGCGGCGGGCGGCGGTCAATCACCGTATAGCGGTGTTTTCGAAGGCAAATTATCCGATGCGGGCTGGAGAATCATCAATGGTGACTGGAAATTTGCAAACGGAAATTTTGAGCAAACCAAAGTGGACGGCTTCGACTTCGCTGCGGTGTACACCAAAACCGCCTTCAAAAATTTCAGCATCCAGACCGGCTTCTCGCATGTGGAAGGCAGCGGCGGAGGCATTCTTTTCAATATGCCAAACATAGACCGCCTGGCAGGGGCTTCGATGGTGCGCTATTCGGATAAACGTGATAACGCCATTGTGTGGGGTTACTTTGACGCAACTGGCGTGTATCAAAACCAGGGCTATGCTGATATTCCCAATGCGGGGGCAGACCGTCACACGCTGCGGGTAGTGGGCGGTGAAAGTTCATACAGCATCTATCTTGATGATCGTTTGGTCGTACAGGCTGCGCCGTATAAATCGGGGTATAACGCAGGCTATTTCGGATTGGTCACATCACAAACGCATGTGATCTATGATGAAGTGGCGGTGGATGGAGTTGGTGCAGTCTTCAAAGGCACATACGAAAGCATGGATGGTTTTACCGATCAGCGCATTGTCAGCGGTAAATGGACAATTGAGAATAGCAAAGCTGCGCAGACCGTTACTGATGTCTCTGATTATGTCTGGAACACGGGTGTGCAGGCTTCGGAGTACAGCATCAGCGCAAAGATTTCCCTGCCAACTGCAAGCGATTCGGGCGGCGGGTTCATCATCCACATGAGCGAGCGCGGCACGAAGAACAACTCCTATATTGTACGGCTCAAAGATGGCGGCGAGGCAATTTGGTGGGGCTCCATTAATGATGAAGGCAAGTTCAAGGGACAGGGCTCTGCGCCTATTGATTCGGCAGGAAAAACATTCGTGCTCAAGCTGGTGGTCAAACTCGATACTCTCAGCATTTATGTAGACGATGTGGAAGTTGCCAGAGAAATCACCATCTCTTCACAGGAAGGCTGGATTGGTCTACTGGCGTACGGCGGCGTTGTTACCTTTGAAGATGTAAAGCTTGAGGTGGAGAAATGAAACGGCAGCCCCAATGGATTACTATTCCCTTGCTGGCATTTGCATTGAGCCGTTTGCTGATATTTGGTGCGGGCATTCTCGGCGACACCATGCTGCCCACAGAAGAGGGTCACTGGGTGGCAGATGAGAACAGCCCATTCCTTTCCATGTGGGCAAAATGGGACAGCCAATATTATGTGGATATCGCCACCAACGGCTATTGGTTCCGCCCGGGTCAGCAAAGCAACGTGGCGTTTTTCCCGCTGTACCCAATGTCGATGCAAGTGCTGGCGAAAATCTTCGATGGCAATTTAATTTTGACTGGATTCTTCATCAGCAATTTGGCTTTTCTTGGTGGATTGATATTTTTCTACCTCCTGACAGAACTTGAACTCGGCTCAGACTCAGCCAAGCGTGCGGTGTACTATCTGGCATTTTTCCCCACCTCGTTCTTTTTCTCGGCAGTCTATACCGAAAGTATGTTCGTGTGTCTTTCGATTGCGACCATGTACTTTGCCCGCAAACATCAATGGGGATGGGCGGCGGTCTTCGGCATTCTCACAGCCGCCACGCGCAACCTCGGGGTTTTGATGTGGGCGCTTGTACTGTGGGAATGGCTGCGCGCACAGGGCTGGGTGTTCCTTGCAATGCACAAAAAACAGACCTGGCTCAATCTGTGGAATGGTTTCAAACAAAACTGGTTCGAGATCGTTATCATTTCACTTATTCCCTTGGGGATGTTGGTATATATCTATTTTCTCAAAGTCAATTTTGACCGTCCTATGGCGTTCATTGAAGTGCAGGCGGCATGGGGTCGTGAGAATGTTGGTCCTGTGGCAGTTTTGAAAAAAAGTATTCTTAACCTATTGGGAGGTGAAATTAACAAAAGCTGGCTCACGCAGTTCTGGAATGTCTCATTCTATCTATTCTTTCTTGCTCTGGTTCCATTCATTTGGTTCAAGCTCGGAGAAGGATATGCAATTTTTGTATTAATCATGTTGTTTGTGCCGTCTGCCAGTTCTGTTGGAAGCATCATCCGTTATTTGTTGACGCAGTTTCCCGCCTTCATGATGATGGCGTGGTGGGGGCGCGATGATCGGGTGGATCGCGCGTTCAACTTCACGTTTGCAACGCTGCTGGCTGTATTTGTTGTTGTTTTTGTCAATTGGGTTTTTGTTGCGTAGTACATTGTGTCACCACGGCGAAGCGTTCTCGCTGCGATGAATTGTGAATAAAGGAGTCTTTATGCCTTACGAAAATTATGCCAAATGGAAAACCGAAGCCATGATCGGGGAGCCGAAACTCTCCATTGTCATCCCTGCTTATAACGAGCGTGAGCGGATCGTTGCCACCATTGGTGCGATTGCTTCACATGTTTCAGATTTAGGCTTTCCGTGGGAATTGCTCATTGCCGATGACGGCTCGAAGGATGACACCGTGGCGCTCTGCGAAGACCTGCATCTCGTTAATATGAAGGTACTCAAAGCGCCGCAGAACGGCGGCAAGGGCTGCGCCGTGCAACGCGGAATGTTGACTGCTCGCGGCAAATATGTCCTCTTTGCAGATGCGGACAACTCCACGCCAATTGAAGAAGTGAGCAAACTTTTGAATTCGCTGGAGAAAGACGGCTACGATGTGGCAGTTGGTTCGCGGGCGGCGGAAGGCGCAGAAGAGGGCAAGAAGTCACTTTTGCGAAAAATTCTCAGCGGTGGTCTGCGCTGGATTGTAAAGTACGTCTTTTACATCCCCGTCAAAGATACTCAGTGCGGATTCAAAATGTACACCCACGAAGCCGCGCAAAAACTGCACACCAAGCAAACCATCATGGGTTTTTCATTTGATCTGGAAATTTTGTATCTTGCCTCAAAGTTTGGATACAAGATCTCTGAAGTGCCTGTTTCATGGATCGATGCACCCGGTTCGAAAGTGGATACTCGCAAGGAAGTTCAGCGATTTTTGCGCGACTTAATGATGGTCAAGATGAATGACTTGAAAGGTGTTTATCGTTAGGAGCCTGCCATGAGAATTGCTATTATCACCACCCACCCGCCGTCCAAAGGTTCGCTCAATGAGTATGCCTATCACTTTATCCGCTTTTTGAAGACAAAGGTGGAGAATGTTGAAGAAATCGTTTTATTGCTGGATGAACTGCCCGAGGGTGAGGAATATTCTTCGGAGCAGAATCAGGCTCAGGTTCCGGTGCGAAGCGTGCCGTGCTGGAAATTCAACGCAATCGACAATATCGCCCGCATCTACAAGGCAGTGCGCGAAACAAATCCTGATATCGTTCTGTTCAATATTCAATTCGCCTCCTTTGGTGACAGGAAATTCCCTGCCACGCTGGGGCTGCTTACGCCGTGGTTGTTGAAGTTGGATGGGCGCACGGTGGTCGTGCTGCTGCATAACATTATGGAAACGGTGAATTTGAAATCGGCGGGGTTTGGGAGCAGCCCAATTCTGGAAGCGATTATTCGATTGTTCGGCAACATTGTTACGCGTTTTATCCTTGCGGCAGATTGGGTGGCTGTGACCATTCCAAAGTATGTTGAAATTTTGGAGAGCAAATACGGCGCGAAGAATGTACTGCTTGCGCCGCATGGTTCATTTGAAGAGCCAACGAACACAGAGCCGAATACCATGCCTGGCGGTCACCCCACGGTAATGACTTTCGGAAAGTTTGGTACGTATAAAACTGTTGATCTGTTGGTGGAAGCGCACGCAGAATTGTTGAGGAAACACTCTGATATGCGTCTTGTCATTGCGGGCACAGACAGCCCCAATGCGGCAGGGTATTTGCAAAGCGTGCGCGATAAATATGCCCATGTGCCAAATGTGGAGTACACAGGCTATATTGCCGAGGAAGATGTGCCGCGTATTTTTGGCGAGGCGTGGGTGGTGGCGTTTCCGTACACATCCACTACGGGTAGTTCGGGCGTGCTTCATCAGGCAGGTGGATACGGAAAGGCGGTTGTGCTGCCCAACCTCGGTGATTTTGCGGAGCTTGTTATGGAAGAAGGCTACGATGCAGAATTTTTTGAACCAACCAGCGCGGTAAGTTTATCCGAATCCATTGCGCGAGTGATCGATAATCCTGAACGACAGAAAGAGATCGGTCTGCGAAATTACACTGCCGCCAACGGGCTGCCCATTACCGAAGTGGTGGATTGGTATTTGATCCACTTTGAAGAGTTGTTGAAGAAAAAGTAATCAGGAGAATTATGGAAATCATTAAATCATCCCGCAGCAACCTGCCTGTTTTACAACTTAAGGGGCGTTTCGATGCACACGAAGTGGAGCCTGTGAATAGCTGGCTGGCGGAGCAGGTGAAGGCGGGCAATGCCAGACTCATTGTCAATTTGGAAGGTGTGAACTTTATCGACTCGTCTGCACTTTCCACACTAGTACGCGGATTGAAACTTAGCCGCGAACAAGGCGGCGATCTGCACGTTTGCACTTTGCAGCAGCCTGTGCGAGTCATTTTTGAATTGACACGCCTCGACAAAGCATTCGATATTTTTCCAACGGAAGAAGCCGCCGCAAAAGGATTCTAGTGTTCCCTACTATTACTGACAAGCACCGTGAGATGTTCAAATCCCTTGCCTCTGGCTGGATTCTGATTGGCGCATCTTGCGTGCAACTGTTTGAGGGAGAAAATGTTCTGATCGGCTGCCCAAACTCCATAGTCAATACTGAGGCGGCGCTGTCAGTCACATCACTTACTTCGGGTCTGACCCTCTGCGTGTACGGCATCACGGATGCAAACTGGACGCCAGCCGTCGAATCGATGCTGGATGTGTTTTCAAACATGCTCACAGCAGACGCCGACCTGGACAACCTGACTGCCGCTCTGGTGGAAACACAAGACCGACTGGTGGCGCTCTATGAGTTGACGCAAGCCACGCGCCGTACGTTGGATATGCCCAAACTGCTCGACCTGCTCATTAAACAATCCAAGCATTTGATGAATGTAGACGGCGGCTTTGTTGTTTTGAAGGAAAAAGGAAAGAAGACCATAATCCATCAGATATCTGAGGAGCCTCTGCATCCAGCTCACGCCGAGGCGGCAGCAACGCTTTACCTGCGCGAACCCAACCGCCATATCTTCAAAGAATCTGAAACTCTGCCTGTTAATTTGAAAAATGTGATGATGGTGACCCTGCCAGTGCGTGATGAAATTTCTGCCGCAGTGGGGCTGTTCAATAAAACAGGCAACTTCACCACGCCAGACATCAAACTTGCAAAAGCCATTGCAGGACACATCGGCGCACAGTTGGAAAACGCCATGCTCCACAAAGAGGCAGTAGAGCGCACTCGCCTCGAAACTGAAATGGATATTGCCCGGCAGGTACAAACCGCCATCCTGCCCCAAACCATTCCGCAGATCAAAGGCGTGGATGTGTACGCCACCTCCATCCCTGCATTTGAGGTTGGCGGTGACTTCTTCGATGTGATCAACCGCTCGGATGACTCGCTAATTTTTGCCTTGGGCGATGTGACAGGCAAAGGCATGCCCGCAGCCTTGTTGATGAGCATGACGCACACCATCATTAAATCAGCTTCGCGGAATATGCCCTTCGATTATCCGCACCAGGTCCTGGATCGCCTCAACCACGACATGGCCGCAGATTTTACCAATGTGGGCATGTTCACCACCGTGATGCTGGGGCTGGTGGATTGCTCCGCGCGTAAATTGCATTTCAGCAACGCAGGGCAAAGTCCCATTTATCACATCCCTGCCCAAAGCGAACCCGTTTTGCTCGAAGCGCAGGATATTCCCGTGGGCATTTTGGACTCGGTGCAATATTCCACTCAAAGTTTGGATCTTGCATACGGAGACATCTTCGTTGCCGCCTCCGACGGCTTCCCCGAATCTCGCAACCCTGGCGGGGAAATGTACGGGTACGAACGAATAAAAAACCTATTCTCTGTTTCGCGCAAATTACCGGCCAAACAGATCGCGGAAGCTCTGCTGACAGATGTAAACGCTTTTTGCGGAACACATCCGCAGGACGATGACCGTACCATCGTCGTGATCAAATTTGAAAAACCAGATGAGAACAAAATCATGTTCAATGAAAGTCTCACCATCCATGCCGAGTACAAGGCTCTTCGCGAGCCATGCGAACGGCTGCGCATACTGCTCAAACGATCAGGAGTGCCAGAAGAAACAATCAGCCTGTGTGAGTTGGCTTTGCAGGAACTGCTAGCTAATTTGGTTGACCATGCCTACGAAGGCAACCCCAACGGACAAATCACCGTCCGCATGGCTGGCAGCCGTGAACAGATCGCCATCCAAACCGAAGATACGGGCATCCCTGCCAACGTAAATTTGGAAGAGATTCACATGCCCGCACCTGAAGAGCTGGCTGAAGGCGGATACGGTATAGCCATCATCCGTACGCTTATCGATGAAGTTCAATATAAATCCTTGCAGGGAAAAAATATTTGGACGCTTGTAAAAAGAATAAATTAAGCCGCCAAACAATAGAAAGAGGTCATCATGTCCCTTGAGATCAATTCCACCGAACAAATAATCAAGATCGCCGCCATCACCTTGAAAGGACGGCTCGACGCCTTTGAAGCGCCCGCCCTTCGCAAAGCGTGCGACACCTACATCGCTGATGAGTTCAACCACTTTGTCTTTGACCTGACCGATGTCTCCATGCTCGATTCCGCAGGGCTGGCTGTTTTGGTCAGCGTGCTCAAACGCACCCGATTAAAAAATGGTGACGTGCGCCTGGTCTGGCCCCGCGAAGAAGCTGCCTCACGCATCCTCAAATTGACTAAGTTTGATCAGGTATTCGCATCCATCGAAAAATCTGAGATCGTGCCAAGGGGTTTCTAGCCATGAACAAAACCAAAATTCTGGTTGTCGATGATGAACCGAACAACCAGCGCATCCTCACCTACACCCTCAACAAAGCGGGCTACGAAAGTACCGCCATTGCCGATGGTGAAAACACCCTCCAATGGCTTCGATCCAACACGCCTGATCTCGCCATTCTGGATGTCTCCATGCCTGGCATGGATGGCATCACTTTGTTGAAACACATTCGCGCCATGCCTCAGTACGCCCGCCTGCCCGTCATCATCCTCACTGGCAGCGGCGATGATGATGAACGCATCCGTGCCGAGGCGTTTGGAATTCAAGCCTTTCTCACCAAACCTGCCAGTTCCAAAACTGTGCTGGAGGTTGTCGGCAGTTTGCTCAAAAATGAATAAGCTCAAAGAACTCCTTCGTTCCAAGATCGCCTCAGCCAGCGCCCTGCTCATGCTCAGCATGACCGTGGTCAATGCAGGCAATTACATCTACAACCTCATCATGGGCAGATGGCTGGGACCCTCTCTGTTTGCCGACCTCTCGCTCATCGTCACAATGCTGCTCATTGTCACTTTTTTGACCGCGCCGATTCAGATGACCGCTGCGCGATATTCAGCCATTCACACAGCTGATGGCGATATAAAGACCCTCGCCTCACTCCGACGTTTTATCTGGTTCGCCGCCCTCAGCCTTGGTCTTACTCTGATGTTTTTTTTCAGCGTGCTCGCGCCCGCGTTGAAAAATTTTTTCCATACGCAATCATCCCTTCCCTTTGTTATCTTTGGCGCGGCGCTTCCGTTTAGCATGTTGCAGGCAGTGGAGCGTGGAATGCTTCAGGGGCGTACCAGCTTCAAGGTTTTGGCGATCAGTTATCAGGTTGAGATGTGGAGCCGCTTGCTTGTCAGCATCCTGCTGGTGTCGCTGGGACTCTCCGTCAACGGTGCAGTGATCGGAATCAGTCTATCCTTTTTCTTCACATGGCTGGTGGCGCGCTCTGCTGTCATAGGGTTGGATTCAAATGAAGACATCTCCAAAGAAATGCGCACAGAATTGCTGGCATTTGCCGCCCCAGTTTTGGTTTCTCAACTGGGGCAGATCCTCATCAACAACAGCGATTTGATTTTGGTAAAGCGTTTTTTTGAAACGAGTGAAGCTGGCAAATACGCCGCGCTGGCATTGATCGGGCGCATTGTATTTTTTGCAACGTGGTCTGTCGTAACAACCATGTTTCCAATTGTGGCGCAAAAACAAAAGATGGGGGAACCGCACGCGCATTTGTTGTGGGTTTCGCTGGGCATCGTGGCGGGCGTTTCTGTGCCAATCGTTCTGTTGACCTTGTTTGCCCCGCAATGGGTTGTAACAATTTTGTTCGGTAAAAAATATTTGGGAATTGCCAGCCTGCTCTGGTTGTATGCGCTTGCCACGTCGCTATATGCAATGGCGAATGTGGTTATCAATTATCGTTTATCACTGGGCATGGGGCGCGAGACAGGCTTTGCCATTGCTGCGGGGATTGCACAGGTGCTGGGAATTATTTACTTTCATAAGTCTCTGTCGCAGGTGGTTTATGTGCAAGTGATCGTGATGGCGGCGTTGTTCCTCTTGTTAATGTGGCACAACTTCCTGCATGAAAAAGCGGCGATATTCATTCGCAAGGCGCTGCGCCATGCTTGATCTGCTGCTCTCCATGTCTGAGAATGCCCTGTTGATTTTTGATGAAACAGGGAAGATACTGCGCGTGAATACGGCAGCAGCAGAGATGTTCGGCTGGTCTATTGAAGAGTTACAGAAAAAAAGAATTAGCGCGTTGATGCCTCAGGCTGACGCGCGGAAACACACAAAATTATTTCAGGCATTTCTGGCAGGCAAAGAGTCCAGCCGCAAGATGGGTCAATTTCGCTCCATTTTGGCGCGGCGCAAAAGCGGCGAAGAGTTCCCGATAGAAGCCGCAATTGGCAAGGGTGACCTGGACGGGAAGTTGGTTGCGGTTGCCTCCCTGCGCGATATTGCTGAAGAAAAACGCGCCGAGGAACTCACTCGTTCTCTGGCGTTATTGCCTTACGAAAACCCCAACCCCGTCTTTCGCGTCAGTTCACAAGGGAAGATCATCTTTTCCAATTCCAGTGCGCAAACGATGCTAAAAATGATCGCCGCACAAGACCTCACCCATGTCCCTACCACATGGATGGAATATGTCCGTCAGTCGTTGGCAGACGGCTCGCAGGTGGTGCAAATCATTTCATATGGGCATCATACTTTCTCGTATATATTTACACCCGTTATGGAGATGGACTATGTAAATATATATGCACTAGATGTTACCGAGCGAGAAGCGGAGAAATCTCGGTTGGCGCTGTCTGATAATATTCTCAATTCTGTTGGGAACCTGGTGCTGGTGGCAAACAAAGACGCCGAGATCATCTATATCAGCCCGTCATCAAAAGACATTTTAGGATATGCGTCTGAAGAATTATTACATAACGGCTGGTGGGAGGTCGAGCGGGTATCAGGCGGCAACGTCGCCGAAGAAATGGCATATATTCGCAAAGCCGCGTCGGGCGAAATTAAGGTGGATGGCAAACCGTACGAACACCGCATCCGACACAAGGACGGTTCCTGGCGCTGGCTTATGCTGGCAGACACAAAAGGCCCAGGCGACCTATTAATTGGTATAGGTACCGACATCACCAGTATCAAACGAGTAGAAGATGCCCTGACCCGCCAAAACGATTTTTCCAGTATGTTGATGGAGAATATGGGGCAAGGACTGACCTTCACAGACAAAGATGGGCATTTTACATACGTAAACAAGGCCTACGCAAGAATTTTAGGGTATGGCCCAGAAGAACTTCTGGGTAAATCTCCATTCGATATAACCTTTCCAGAGGATTACGCTATTCTGGAAAATGCAAAATTTGTACGAGCCAACGGACAGGTTAACTCCTACGAAACCCGCCTGTTAGGCAAAGATGGCCGTGAAATTTACGCATTCGTCACGGGGGTTCCGAGATTTGAAGATGGCGCTTTTTCAGGCGCAGTTACAGTTATCACTGACCTCACCGAACGCCGTCAGATGGAAAAACAACTTAGGGCGTATGCTGATGCGATTGAGAAAAGCAATGTAGATCTTGCAAAAGCCCGTGACCGCGCGCTGGAAGCCTCTTATCTTAAGAGCGCATTCCTTGCCACAATGAGTCATGAAATCCGTACGCCGATGAATGCCATCATGGGGATGAGCGAGCTTCTACTGGGAACACCTCTCAATGAAGAGCAGCATGAATTCGCCAGCGTGATCGAAGCCTCCACTCAAAATCTTCTTTCCATTTTGAACGATATTTTGGATTTTTCAAAGATTGAGGCAGAGAAGCTATCCATTCGTACGGCGCTGTTCCATCCAAGAAACTTGATCCAGGAAACCGTGAAGTTATTCAGTTCCAAAGCTCAAAAGAAAAACATACATATTTCAGCAATCATTACAGACAATATTCCAGAAACCCTGGCTGGTGATGCAGGCAGAATCCAACAGATTTTGAATAATTTGGTTAGCAATGCCCTGAAGTTTACGAACAATAATGGATTTGTGCTTATTAATTTATCCGGAACACAGCTAAATAAAGACATCATAATGATAACCATCACGGTGCAGGATAGCGGTGAAGGAATTTCGGACGAGTTGAAGCCGATGTTGTTTGAGCCGTTCACCCAGGCAGATGCATCACATTCCCGTAAACATGGCGGGACCGGTCTAGGGCTGGCAATCTCGAAGCGTCTCGTCAACTTGATGAATGGCGAGATCAGCTATGTTACTGTCCCGGGAACAGGCACCAGCTTTTGGTTCAGCCTGCCTTTGTCGTTGAGAGTTAATAAGCAGATGGAAATACCCCCAGACACTTCCATCTCTCTAGAACAATCTTTGCCATTGGCAAGTAAAAAATTGATCCTAATTGCTGAAGACAATATAGTCAATCGAGATTTATTCACGCTTCAATTAAAAGAGTTTGGTTTATATGCCCGCCATGCCACAAATGGACAGGAAGCTGTAGAGCTATTGAAGGTGCTGCCGGATGAGTTTTCCCTTGTCTTGATGGATCTAAACATGCCAGTGATGGATGGCTTTACAGCGGCAAAGCATATTCGAGAAAACGAAGCAGGCACTCATCGGCACATACCGATCATTGCAGTTACAGCCAATGCAATTGCCGGAACCCAAGATTTATGCATACAAGCTGGTATTGATGGTTATCTGAGCAAACCATTTTCGTTGAAGAATCTGAAGGAAACGCTTGAAAGATGGCTGCTTCCTGTGAGTATTTGATGATCTCAGGCTTCCATATTAAGATATGCCGCTCGAATCAAGCATTGACCTTCGAGCTGGGGCTTGCGCGTTCGAGCCACCCATCTTCGCAATAATATTGCCGGGGGTTTGGTATACTGTGCCAATGATTATCAATTTCAAAGGTGAAATTTTCTATTGGCGCGGCCCTGCCCCTTTTCTCTTCGTTGCCGTCCCAGAACAGTCAAGCCGTGAATTAAAAGCAATTTCAAGCATGGTCACATATGGTTGGGGGGTAATTCCTGTTCAAGCGCGAATTGGAAAAACAGATTGGAAGACTTCCCTGTTTCCAAAAGAAGGCCGCTATCTTGTGCCCATTAGAAAGAGTGTCCAAAAATCGGAAAATCTTGAAGTCGGTGATAGTGTATCTATTCAACTCGAAATTAATTGAAGCCTCGCAAACAGGCTTGTGCAAAAGTTTTTCGTGAAAACCTGAGGTTATCTTATGAGCCCAATCCGTATGTCACGAATAGAAGAGGCAATACGCATTGTAATTAATTTCAACGAGGCATTCAACCGCCATAACGCAGTAGACATGATGCAGCTCATGAGCGATGATTGCGTTTTTGAAAACACAAACCCCGCTCCCAACGGCACAGTCTATACTGGCAAAGCAGAAGTTACACAGTTCTGGCAGGATTTCTTCCGTGCGTCACCACATGCCCACATCGAAATCGAGGAAATATTTGGCATGGGCAAACGTTGCATTATGCGCTGGATATACAGTTGGGAAAATGAAGCAGGGGAAAAGGGACATGTCCGTGGAGTTGATATTTTTCAGGTAAGAGAAGGTCTCATCACTGAGAAGTTTTCCTACGTCAAAGGGTAGTGCGGTTACAAAAAAACACCGTACAATAGCTATCCCCACACGGCCTTCACCAACTCTGGCAAAATCTCCCCCGACTTGCCGTGAAACACAAAATCGGTTTTTGGCGTGAGTGGTGTCGGCTCGGCATTGATCTCTACCACCACTGAACCTCTGTTTCGTGCAGCATGAGCCAGCGCAGCAGCCGGTTGGACTACGCCTGAAGTCCCGATCGAGAAAAAGACTTGCGCCTCACGCGCCGCGCTGACAGCTGATTCCAGCTCCGCACGAGGAAGTGCCTCCCCGAACCAAACAACATCAGGACGCAGCAAGCCATTACATGTTTCGCAAGTCGGCACAGTTTCGACATCATCTCCCCATGTTTCAGTAAAAGCTCCACAATCAGCACAGCGCACACGCAGAATATTACCGTGTAACTCAAGCACGTTCCGGCTGCCCGCAAAGCGATGCAATCCATCCACGTTTTGGGTAATAAGCGTAAAGTTTGGAATCTTATCTTCCATTTTGACCAGAGCATAATGCCCCGGATTAGGACGTACGCCTTTAATTGCTTCCCGCCGCCACGCATACCAATCCCACACGAGTTTAGGGTCTCGGGCAAAAGCCTCAGGTGAAGCAAGGTCTTCGGGACGGTACTGTGCCCAAAGTCCGGCTTGAGAGTCTCTAAAAGTGCGAAGACCACTCTCTTGGGAGACTCCAGCCCCAGTTAAGGCTGAGACGCGTTCTGCCTTTTTCAAAAACTGGATAAGTTCAGAGGGAAAGTCCATTTGATCAAGAAACAACTACGGCGTAATCGTTCCCAAGGTAGGCGTTGGTGTGGTTGTGCAGGGAAGCATAACAAGTCTTTCTTTGTAAATGGCAGTACGGCCAACCTCAACTGCGCTTGAGGTTGTTGCAACAAATTGATATTCGACCCAGGCAGTTGTATAAAAAGCTTCGTTCTTTATTTCATCCGAATAAAGGTCGTGGACGTATGTTCCTGCGCCAATCGTTTCCATGGAAATACTTGTCCATTCGCTGGCATTCCCCGAGGTGATGCCGCGGAATCGCAAAAAAAGCAAAACATACTTCACCTTGGATTGATCCAATACTTGTGCGGTGAATTTCACAGAAGAAGGGTCACACTTTCTGCCTTTATAAAATTCACTTGCAGAAGCAAGCACACTGATAAATCCTTCCATTTGCATTGTGGGTGTAGCAGTACCCGGAGTAATAAATACTACCGGAGGGGTTGGGCTCACATTAGGCGTGGCTGTATCTTCCGGTGTGGGTGTCGGCGACTTTATACCAACAAGAGTGGGAGTTAAAGTAAATGTAAGAGTTGGTGTAATTGGAGTAGCTGTTGGAACCGGAGTAAACGTGTTCGTAGATGTAGGGTTTGGAGTGGACGTACTGGCCGGGGCTAACGAAAAACTCCCCACAGAACAGGCAAATGAAAGAAAGGCACATAGCAAGATAATAAATATTTTTTTCATGGATTTGTTTCCAGCGTAGGGATAGGACATCCTTTCAATGGTTCATAGCACATGCAAGGCTCAAGCGTGGCAACTTCAGGGATAATTCTTGTGCGGCCCACTTCCTCACCTTTGATGTTGGTCGCCACCAACTGCATCCGAACCCATGATTTCTTATAATGATTATGCCCCTGAATTTCAGTAGCCTGTAGCGTATAAGAGAATGTGCCATCGTTATAATTAAACATCACATCACCTGATGTCCATGGGGTGTAATCTTCCTTATCAATTGCCTTCACCTGCAAAAAGATCACCACACTTGCCACTTCTTCAGGGTCTGCCACCTTTGCAACTACAATTGATTTATTGGGTGTACAGTCTCCCCAAAATATTTTTGTATCTGAAATGTTCACCGAAAGAAAACCCGGGCCCGGGCGGACTGGTGTTGGTGGAATATCGGGCGTAGCCGTATATTCGCCAATAAATATCGGGACGGGCGCAAATGTAGAGGTCGGGACATTTGGGTCCCAGGTTGGGATGTGAACAATTGTCGGAGAAGGCGTGATAGACGGAGTGATGGAGGGCGTCCATGTGGGCAGCGGAGTATAGGCAGCGATTGTCGCTGTTGGCGTGGGTGTTTCTGTCATCGGAAACAGAACTGATGAAACATCGTTCATTGAACAAGCCTGCAATCCTACTATCAGAAACAACATCAAAAGTAACTTGCGCATATCAGACCTCTTAAATCTATAATACTATAAAATTCATATCCGTTTGATTTTACAACATGTCTGCCATAGAAGTAACCAACACACATGAAAACCTTTCCGACCAGAAACATATTGGTTCTCTTTGCAAGGCATTTGAGATTCGGGATTTACTGGAGACTCGCCTCCTTCGCCGCCCGAAGCTGATTCTGCTCAATGAGCCTTCCACTAGCCTCAACATGGTCGCAGAATGAAACAAGATCAAGATGAAGGCGTTGGCATTTCTCTTCGGGACAGTATCAATTTTCAGATTAGGCTTGAGGCGCTATGAGTCAGGGAGCGCGATACAAAAAGACGGTCACCTTGAAGGTGACCGTCTTTTTGTATCTATGCCGAAGCGCCTGAATAACTTTTCAGGCCAATCTTCCAGATGCTGCGTGCCATGATGAAAAGAAAAATCGTGAGGGCAAATGCGCCCAGCCAGCTTTGGAACGTGAGTCGGCCCGTCAATGCTTCTGCGGGGACGGTGACGGCAAAGGCTACGGGCACGAGAAACGTAAGGCCGATGCGCAGCCAGTTTGGATAGATGTCAATCGGCCAACGTCCCGCGGCGTAAAGGCCTTCAAAGAGATTCGCGATCTCATGCACACGCACAAACCAGAACGCGGTGGTGGTGATGACCAGCCAGAAGCAATAGATCATGACCGCACCCATTACTATGGCAGTGAAAAAACCAGCCACAGACCAGGCGGTTATAACCCAATTCATTTGCGCAAGCGCAACACCCATGACGACCATGCCTGTGAGCACATCCACGAGCTGCCAGAAGCGGAATTCACGCACACTGACGAGTAACTGTGCATCGGCAGGTTTGGTGAGAGCGAAGTCCAACTTGCCTTCGCGGATTTCCTCCATGAGCCGTTCCATGTTCGGTTGAATGGCCGAGCGGATCACGCCACCCATCGTAATGAAGACGCCCATCACCGCAAGCAGTTCGGGTTTACTCCAACCGCCTAGTTGATCGGTTTGGCTAAAGACCAGATTCAAGCCGATGAGCCCTGTGGCAAGCGCGATAAAGGTTTGTAGGATTTGAATGTAAAAGTTGGCGCGGTATTGAAATTCATTGAGAACGCCAATTCGTAAATAGTTGAAGGCAAGGCGAAGTCCGTGCATCTTAACCTCCCACCGCAGAGAACCTGCGAATGGCGACCTTCCAGATCAGGCTGACCGAGATCACACCGAACAGAATCCATGCCAGTTGCATACCCAAGCCAGTGAGCAGATCACTTGTGGACATGTTCCCCACCAGCGCTTCAATTGGAAAACCAAAAGCCCAACGGAAGGGAAAGAACCAGGCGAGTTTTTGTACCCAATCAGGCATGAGCGAAAGCGGCACAAGGCGGCCAGAGAGAATCAACTCCGCGGCGAAATACAACTCAAACAAGGCACTGACCCGCGTCGTCCAAAATGTGACCATGCCCAACAGGGACAAGGTCATAGTGCGGATCAGGTAGGCCATCCAGATCGCGAAGAAGAACACCACACCTTGTAGCAGAGTCGGATTCAGTTCTGGCTTGAAAATCAGTGAGAGGACGAAAGCCAGCGGCAGCCACAACAAAATGACAACCACTTTCCAGCCTGCGAAATAAGCCACATCCCCATGCAAAGGATGGATCGGGCGCAGCAAACTCATCGAAAGCTGTCCCTCGCGAATACGCCATTCCCAGCCGTAGGGAGTGAAGACGATGTTCATGTTGCGGACGAGAGTCCACACGATGTAGTAGGCGGCGAATGCGCCTGGGGTGTATCCGCCGACCATGCCGCCTTGCTGACGTGCCACCGCCGACCAAACCACCATGTAAATGACAGGCTCGGCGATCATGCCGATCATGTAAAAATAATTGGCAACGGGATATTGAAGCTGCTCCAAAACGGAGAGTTTCATGGTGGCGCGATAGTAGTCGAAATATCGCTTCATTCCATCGTCTCCTCTTTGACTGCAAAGACTGATTCAATCACATCTTCGATAGGCGCAGCTTCGACGGTGAGGTCTTCGACAGCCAGATCATTCAGCAAACGGGTGGTGATCGCCGAGGTCTTTTCCTTCGGAACGCGCAGCACCATGCGTGCGCCATCAGTTGATATTACTTCGCCATACTGAGTCCAGTCCACGGAAGCGTTGTTGATGGTAAAGCCAACCGTCTTGAAAGCGGAGAATTTTTCAACGAGCGCAGAGAGCTCACCATCGAAAAGCAGTCTGCCGTGATGGATGACAACGACACGTTTGCACAAGGCTTCCACATCCGCCATGTAGTGACTGGTGAGCAGCACAGTGGCGCCGTAGCGCTTGTTATATTCCGCTACGAAGGTACGGATGCGCTTCTGCATGGTCACATCCAAGCCGAGGGTCGGCTCATCGAGGAAGAGGATCTTTGGCTTATGGAGCAGCGCACCGACAATTTCCATCTTCATGCGCTCACCCAACGACAGGTTACGTATGGGTTTTTGGACAAGCTCCTTCAATTCGAGCAGTTCAATGAATTCGTCACGCGTACGCTTGAACTCGTCCATGGGGATGCTGTAGATGGCGCGTTGGAGGTCGAAGGAGTCGAGGGCGGGCAAATCCCATGAGAGTTGGTTGCGGTTGCCCATCACGAGGGTGATCTGGCGCAGGAAGTCGTGCGAGCGTTTGGCAGGCTCAAACCCGAGGACAGAGGTGCTGCCTGAGGTCGGGTGAAGGAGTCCACTGAGCATTTTGAGGGTGGTAGTTTTGCCTGCACCGTTCGGGCCTAAAAAGCCGACCACTTCGCCTGGTTGAATTTCAAAGGAAATCCCGTCTACGGCTTTGACGGTTTTGTAACGACGTTTGATCAATCCCATGGCGGCGGCTTTCAAACCTGCTTCGCGCTCGGGTACTTCATAATGTTTTGCCAGTTTTGAAATTGAAATCACAGAAGACATCTGTTTCTCCTACATGTGTATGTTTGTTTTTAGCCCCTCGGCAACAAAAAAACCGCAGGGCATGGGTGCGCCTGCGGCAAGAAAATTTGTACTTAAACTACAAACTGATCCTGCGGGGAGGCACATAAAGTAATAATGTGGTGTTCATAAATATTTTCATCTTTGGATGCCTCCTTTCAAAATTATCTACCTTGAAAAGAGTTTATCATATTCAGAAATGAAGTGCAAGAAAAGGGTGATTCCAACTCCAAAATCGGGAAGATTCGGGGCTTACGTACAAACTGTCAGAGTTGATGAGGTTTACTGGTGGGGCAAGCAGGTATCAGGCCAAAAATGAGGCGCGAATCTCTGGTATAATCCTTGCTCGTGACTGGTCCTGCCCTATGGTCAAAAGCTATGGGTACGGAGACCTGCAAAAACATCTCTACAGAAAGGAAGCATACGTCATGCCACTCGCAAAAGAAGTCAAGACGCAGGCGATCGAAGGTTTTCATCGCCATGAGAAGGATACCGGTTCGCCCGAAGTGCAAATCGCCATCCTGACCAACCGCATTACTCAACTCACCGAGCATTTGCGGAGTAACAAGCAGGATCAATCCTGCCGTCGCGGTTTGCTTAAGATGGTTGGTTCCCGCCGTCGTTTGCTCATGTACTTGCGCCAAAGCAACTACAAGAGCTACCTCAGCGTTACCGAACGCTTGAACCTGCGCCGCAAGTAAGTTAGTTAGACCCTAAAGGTCGCGAGACTTTTAGGGTCTTTTTAAAACCTTTTAACCACAAAGTAACAAAAAGTTTTATGCACCCGCAGTCAGGAATTGAATAGCGCGAACAACATGGTTGTTCCCACTCTTCAGTCCCTGACCAGAGGCGGGAAAATCTGGATGGCGACGGGAATCCGTAACGCCTATGCACTCCAG
>Ga0209277_10000530_pt1 | contig 19253 bp, 13 predicted proteins | sample JI81AbrownDNA_FD_187503 | JGI IMG/M metagenome (GOLD analysis project Ga0209277, IMG submission 187503) | Wastewater effluent complex algal communities from Wisconsin, to seasonally profile nutrient transformation and Carbon sequestration -... | ecosystem: Engineered > WWTP > Effluent > Algae... | reverse complement strand
GGCCAAGCCGTTGACTTGTGTGCCATCCAGGCTGGCCACAGCGTCGGTCGCCAGGGCAGCCACTTGTGTGCTGCTCATCGCGGCAATGTCTTCGCTGGCCAAGCCGTTGACTTGCGTGCCGTCCAAGCTGGCCACGGCTTCGGTCGCCAGGGCGGCCACTTGTGTGCTGCTCATCGCAGCCAGGTCTTCACTGGCCAAGCCGTTGACTTGTGTGCCATCCAAGCTGGCCACGGCTTCGGTCGCCAGGGCGGCCACTTGTGTGCTGCTCATCGCAGCCAGGTCTTCACTGGCCAAGCCGTTGACTTGTGTGCCATCCAGGCTGGCCACAGCGTCGGTCGCCAGGGCAGCCACTTGTGTGCTGCTCATCGCGGCAATGTCTTCGCTGGCCAAGCCGTTGACTTGTGTGCCATCCAAGCTGGCCACAGCGTCGGTCGCCAGGGCGGCCACTTGTGTGCTGCTCATCGCGGCCAGGTCTTCGCTGGCCAAGCCGTTGACTTGTGTGCCGTCCAGGCTGGCCACAGCGTCGGTCGCCAAAGCGGCCACTTGTGCGCTGCTCATCGCAGCAATGTCTTCCGAGGTCAAGCCATTGACTTGTGTGCCGTCCAGGCTGGCCACAGCGTCGGTCGCCAGGGCAGCCAGTTGTGTGCTGCTCATCGCGGCAATGTCTTCGCTGGCCAAGCCATTGACTTGTGTGCCGTCCAGGCTGGCCACAGCGTCGGTCGCCAGGGCGGCCACTTGTGTGCTGCTCATCGCGGCGATGTCTTCACTGGCCAAGCCATTGACTTGTGTGCCGTCCAGGCTGGCCACAGCGTCGGTCGCCAGGGCGGCCACTTGTGTGCTGCTCATCGCAGCAATGTCGTCGCTGGCCAAGCCGTTGACTTGTGTGCCGTCCAGGCTGGCCACAGCGTCGGTCGCCAGGGCAGCCACTTGTGTGCTGCTCATCGCAGCAATGTCTTCACTGGCCAAGCCGTTGACTTGTGTGCCATCCAGGCTGGCCACAGCGTCGGTCGCCAGGGCGGCCACTTGTGTGCTGCTCATTGCAGCCAGGTCTTCACTGGCCAAGCCGTTGACTTGTGTGCCGTCCAGGCTGGCGATGGCTGCGATAGAGAAGGCCGCAATTTGGGCGGGAGACAGGGCCGCGATCTGAGCTGCAGAAAAACCGTCAACCGCGCCTGCTGTCAACTGGGCAATTTGATCGAGTGTGAGTGCAGCAATTTGGTCCAAAGACATGGCAGCGATGACCGCCGAGGTCCAGGCTGAAGCCGGTGTTTCCTCGTTCTTGGAAACTTCATTGAGGACCACTGCGCCAACAGCGGCTCCGGCAACCATTCCCAGCGTAGAAGCTGTCGCAACAGCGCCCGTGGCTGCAGCACCAGCCGTAAGCCCCGTCATGGAGGTCCAACCCGCCAATGCGGTTTCAGGAATTGCACCCGCAGGCAGCAATGCGGCAGGGGCCGTGCCTGTTGGGATCGCACCAGCCGGGGCAACATCGGCTTGGGCCAAGGTGGTGACGTTGTCGCGCCAAGCTTCGGCTTCGGCAGCGCTGCTGTCACTCACGATTTCTTGTGCTGCGTCCAGGATCTCTTGTTCGTTCGAGGTCAGGCCACGCTTTTTGAGGTTGCGGGCAGGAGCGGCCGCTACTTTAGAAGCAGAAACTGCCGCAACCGTTTGGGCGGCAGAGGCAGGGGCGGCTTGGGAAATAGCGGTTTTGGTGTCTGTTGTGGCAGGGGGAGTGGTTTTTTTAGCCATGGTATGGATGCTCCGAAATGGAAAATTGGGACTCTAGGGAATGAGGATTCAACGCAGCAAATCGAGGTTGCTTTTGGCAATCTGTGCAGGTGTTTTGGAAATGGCGCTGTCATTGCTGGCAGCCACTGCTTTTTCAACTTGCGAGACAGTTTGGCCTTTTTCGAGATCAATCACGCCCTGGTAGGCTTGGCGGGCTTCTGCTTTGCGGCCCGCGCGGTGGTGCAGCACACCCAAGTTCAAGAGGGCATACGGGTCTTTGGGGTCCATGGCCCGGGCACTTTCGAGCAGGCGCTGGGCACATTGAAGTTGGTCGGCTTGCATGGCCTTGTAGCCTGCGCCAAGCAAGGCACGTTGGGATTTATAGGTAAGTTCCTGGTCTGAGGCATTGCAGGTGCGGTCGATTGCCCGTTGCTCTGGTTGAGTGGAACAGGCGGCCACGACGGCGGCGGCGGCCAAAATAAGGCCCGTGGTGATGCGTTGCATGCTTGCTTTCATGATGAATATCTCCTTACCATAAATCCATAGAGGGAATATTCGCTTTATAGCAGAAGATTTGTCAATCCTGAAGACCAAGTCGGCTTGTGCATGTTAATAAAGATTAACTCCCCCATTTTGGGGGTTAATCCCGAGACACCAACCAAGCCAGAACCTCGGCGGCAGCCGGGTGGGAATAGGCGCTGTAGCAGGTTTTGAGCCGCTCGCAGGTGTCGGGTTTGAGGCGGTTCAAGCCCATGTCTTGCAGTAAAGACAGATCACGCCAGAGTTGTCGGCCCAAGTCAGGGCCACAAACACGGCGGGCGGCCTGCCGAAAAACACTGCCGTGGGCATAGCGGGAACCTGTCTTGTAAGACTGCACCAATGACAGCAGTGGTATTTGACTGAGGACGGGCTGCAGGGCGGGGTTGACCATGTGGGCATGGACATGCTCGGCCAAAGCGGGGTCACGGCCCGTGAAGGCGCGGATGTGCAGGTGCTGTGACATGCGCGGGCCGTCGTTGACGGGGTAGTTGTCCCACAAGACCGGGGGGCGGCGCAATTGCCGCGCCACCCGCCGAATGTGGGAAGCCGAGATGGCCGCTGAGCACACGGCCTCACCGGTCCAGTACACCTGGATGATCGGGTCCAGACCGCGCCCGAGTTCGCGCAGGTAATTCGGTGGTCGCTGGCCAAACACCCTGTCGAGCACGGCATCGTCGCTGTAGTAGGTGGGGCACAACCACAGGGCCTGTGGCCCCAAGTCCGCCACCCAATGGGCAATGCGGATTTGCTGCTGTGCCAGGTCGGGAAAATCGCCACGCATGTCGTCAAACAGCAGGGACAGGGTGTGAACGCCCAACTCACGCATCCAAACCCATTTTTCGCGCAGCGCTTGGCGCGCACCGTCGTCAAAAGACAGGTACAGCTCTTTGGGGCTGAGCCCCACACCAAACGTCATGCCGTGCTTGGCGCACCGATCGGCTACCTGGGCCAAATGCTCGGTCAGGGCCAGCGGGTGAGCGTGTGTCCATTGATCGCGCAGATACACATCGTCTTTGGGCGCGTAGCAGTAATGCCGGTATCCGGCCTGTGCCAAAAAATCAATTTGCGCCAGGCGCTGCTCAAAGGTCCAGGGTGTACCGTAAAAACCTTCGATCAGGCCCAAGGGGGGAATGGGGGTGGACATGTCTGACTTTAGGACTTGTTGGTAACAGGCCCTAGAACCAGGGCATGGGCGGCACTGCGGGCCAAACGCCAGCCAGTAACTTCTGTCGGGCCTGCTGGATGTGAGGATTGGGCGCAGGCCATTTGCGGTAGATGTGGAGGTAGTCGGCCACGATATGGGTATTTTTGGCATCGGCCGAGCTGCCTCGGTGTTGCGTGTCTGCGCCGCGCTTGTGCACACAAACCCCCGCCACAGGCAAATGAACCAAGGCGCGCACAGCGGCCACCGAAAGCACATATTCCCAGTCTTCTTGCGACTTGAGGGTTTCGTCGGTGTGGTGCTGGCGGGCACAGCCATGCGGGTACACCAAGCAGTTGTTGGGTAAGAAGTTTTTGTAAAAGAGGTGTTCTTGCTGGCGTCCAGCCAAGGAAATGGTTTGTGTGCTGCTGACTGTGGGCAGCTCGCTCGCCCCGGCCTCTTCGGTGACCCAGATCACATCGGTGTAGAACACCGTATCGGGTTGAGCCCGCAAATAGGGCGCGAGTTTTTGCAGATAGCCGGGCGTCCAACTGTCGTCGTCGTCAAGAAAAACATAGTGCGAGGTGTGTACGAATTGCTGGGCCAAATTGCGACTGCGGGCCGGGCCTGCAGGCCCACTGCGGCGCAAGTACGTGTCTTGCGGACGCAGGCATTGCGAGGCCACGGCGTCTGTTTGCGCACACACCGCGTCAGACACAAGGACGATGTGAACGGGCAAGTCGGTTTGCTCTTGTTCCAGCACCGAGCGCAGCGCCCGCCGCAGCAAATGGGGGCGTTCGTGCGTAGTCATCAAGACAGTGATGCCCCATTGGGGGTGGCTCATGGCCCTACTCCTATGCAATGTTTCTGGGTGCACTCACGCCAATGAGCACTTGCTCCAGATCCCGCACAAAGGTCGGGGTGTCAAAGAGTCGGCAGCTGTCACGGCGTTCTTGCAGGCTTTGGCGCAAGGCTTGCAAAGGTTGTGGATGTTGGGCCCAGCCCACGGCTTTGTCTTCGTAGTCTTGCCAATCGCTGGCTATGAGTTCGGGCAGGCCAACGGCCATAAGCAAGCTACCGGCCATGCGACTGACCATGCTGCGCCCTGGGCAGGTGAGCACCGGCAAGCCCGCCCACAAGGCGTCGCTGGCGGTGGTGCCTGCCCCGTAGGGTGCGGTGTCCAAAAACAGGTCGGCGCAGCGCAGTCGAGCCAAATACGCTTGTGGTTCCACCCTTTGTGCAAAGGTCAGGCGTTCGGGGCCGATGCCTTCGATGGCCGCTTGCCGCAAAAGCTGGATTTTGGCTTGGGGGTTGTCTTCAAGCACCCACAAATGCGCCGTGGGTGCGCGCTGCAGGATACGCATCCAGACACGCCAAACCGCAGGGGTGATTTTGTAGGTGTTGTTGAAAGCGCACAGCACAAAGGCTTGCTCAGGCAGATCACAAGAAGCCCTTGAGGGCGTGGGTCCAATGGCCCGTTGGCGGTCATTGGCTTGGTAGCACGACAAGTACAGCACTTGTTCTGCAAACTGCGCTTGCAAGGCCGGTGGCACCAAAAAGGCGTCGGCCAGCACATGCGTCAAGCCCGGCATGGCGCTGCTACCCATGAAACCCAGGTAGCCAATTTGGACCGGGGCGGCGCGGTAAGCCAGGATGGCCATGCGCCCCCCCGCCGTCAGGCCCGTCAGGTCGATCACGACATCAATGTCCGCATCGCGGATGGCTTGAGCGGCTTGTGCATCGCTCAAAGCATGCAAGGGGACATGGTGGTCAAACGCCGCCAGCACACGTTGGCGCATGGGCGTGGGTGTGGGGTCGCTGTAATCAAAACCCCACACTTGCACACGGCTGCGGTCATGGAGTTCAAACACCTCGGTCATCAAAATGCTGACCGCGTGGGTTTTAAAGTCGCCCGACAGGTAGCCCACTCGCAATGGCCCTGGACGGCGGGGCGATGGCGTCGGCGGCAAGGGCGGTATGGGTGCTTGTTTGCGTTGCAAAAAACGCTGTGCACACGCCCGTTGGATGTGCGGATCGTCAGACTGAGACAAGATGCCAAACGGCCCCAAGCGCTCGATCATGTCTTGCGCGTCTTCAAATCCTGGCAGCCCCTCGATGGTGTGGGCCACGGGCCACTGACATTGCTTGGCCCGCAGGTGCAAGTAATGCTGCCAGACGTCAGGTTGTTGCGGGTCCAACACCAAGCTTTGCAGCAATGATTTTTGCGCGGCTGCGTAGTCTTTGGCGATCTCTTGCGCACGCCCGATGTGGTTGAGCAATATGACCTGCCCAGGCGCTTCCATCAAGGCCTGTTGCCACGTTTGCAGGGCTTGCTGGGTTTGACCCAAACTTTCTTGACACAAGCCCAGGTTGACCCACGCTTGGTACAGCCGAGGTTGGATTTGGGTGGCCAGTTTGTTGAAGGTCAGGGCTTGTTCTTTTTGGCCGTTTTGATTGAGCAGCGCGGCCAAGTTGAAGGCGGCCACGGCACTGCTGGGCTCTGCGGGGTGTTGTGCAATCCAGTCTTTGTAGGCCACCATGGCCGCTTGAAGTTGCCCTTGTGCCACCCAAGCATGGCACTGCTGCACGAGCTGCATCAGGGTTTTTGGGGTGCCGCCCGCATCAGGCGAAACGGCACCAGCGTCAAGACTGCGAGGTGGGGAAGGCATTCTTCAGCGCTCGCCCATGCTGGCCTTGAAGGTTTTGGTCAGCGGTTTGGTGAGGTAGCTGAGCACGCTGCGCTCCATGGCCTTGATGTCCACTTGGGCGGTCAGGCCTGGGCGCAGTTGGATTTCGTGGGCTTTATCGCCTTTGAATTCGGTGCCGGTAATGCGGATGCGCACACGGTAGTAGAGGTTGCTGCCTTGACGGGTTTCTTCGGTCAGCACGTCGGGGCTGATGTAGATGACCTTGCCGTGCATGGCGCCAAAGATGGAGGAGTCGTAGGCATCGAGTTTGACGCTGGCATCTTGTCCAATGGCGACAAAAGCAATGTCGCTGGGGTTGATTTTGGCTTCGGCGATGAGGTCGTCGCCCACCGGCAGCAGTTCCATGACCACATCGCCGGGACGCACCACGCCGCCAACGGTGTTGACTTTGATGTTGTTGACGATGCCGTCCATGGGGGCCACCAGTTCGGTGTTTTCCAGCACTTGGCTGCGGTCGCGCAATTGTTCGCCTTGGGTGTTGAGGTCTTCCTGCGCCTTGGTCATTTCGGTTTGCGCGTCCTGGAAGTATTTGTTGCGCTTGTTGGTCAGTTGCGCCTGGATGTCGGCCACCGAGCGCTCTAAACGCAGGATTTCAGCGCGGCTGACGTCGCCCGTGGCCTCGAGTTTGCGGTTGATGGCCAGCTCGGCTTGGGCCAGTTTGAGGATTTGTTCAACGGCCCGAATGTCGTCTTTGTAGGCCGTTTGGCGCTTGCTATAGAGCTCGGTCTGGTTGCGGATGTATTCCCCGTATTGCAGCAACTCGGGGGCAAAATACAGGGGTTTGCCATACACCTCGGCCTCTAGGCGCGCGAGGGTGATGCGCAATGCCGCTACTTTGGCCGAGCTGTCGGCCACCGCCGCCTGGGCGCGTTCTTTTTGCAGCGTGGCCAGCAGTTGGCCAGTCTTGACTTGGTCACCTTCTTTGATGTGCAACTGGGTGACGATGCCGCCATCGGACGATTGGATGAGCTGGGTGCGGGCGGCGACGATGAGTTGCGCGGGTGCACGCGTGACCTGGTCGATTTGGGCAAAGGCCGACCACAGCACCATCAGGCACAGGCCACCCCACATGACCCTCAGGGCCCAGCGGGCGCGGTCGGGACGTTCCAAGTCACCCAGCATTTGTCCGGGCGCTGGGGGCGGGGCAATGGGGGCCGACCCCGCCCCTGCTCGGGCTTGGACATCGGTGACGTCGGCATCCGCAGAGGGGCGGATCGACAAGGGAGTGGCAGAAGATACGCCTGGAGCAGTCATGCAATGTCTCGGGTCATGCAAAGGAAATCAGGCCTGCGGGGCTGGCGCAGGAGCGGCAGCTGCTGGGGCAGGCGGCGGTGAAGCGGCAGCTTGGCTGTTGCGCTGGAGTTGCTGGAGCACGGCATCGCGCGGCCCATCCATGACAATTTGCGCACCCGCAATAACCACGATGCGCGTGGCCAGGGGCAAGATGCTGGGTTTGTGGGTGACGATGACCATGGTCTTGCCTTTTTGGGCTTCTTCGGTCAGCACTTTCAGGCAGCGGCGTTCTTGCTCATCGTCCATGGTGGCGGTGGGTTCGTCGAGCAGCAGCACGTCTGGGTCGGTCAGCACCAGCCGGGTAAAGGCCACCAGCTGTTTTTGCCCGCCCGACAGGCCTTTGCCGCCTTCCATGATGGCGCGGTCCAGGCCTTTGGGGTGGGCGGCGACGATTTTGTCCATGCCGGTGCGTTGCATGGTTTGCATGATGGCTTGATCACCTGGGTCGGGCAGGCCGATGAGCAGGTTTTCACGCAAGCTGCCTTGGAAAAGGCGGTGGTCTTGTTGCAAGTAGCCAATGTGTTCGTTGACCACTTGACGGTGGATGTGGGTGATGTCCAAGCCATCGAGCAAGACCTGCCCTTGGGCCGGGTGGTACAAGCCGCTGAGCAAACGCAGCAAGGTGGACTTGCCAGCCCCAATGGGGCCCAGTACCGCCACACGCTCACCCGGCTGGATTTGCAGTTGGGCCACGGTCAGGGCCGCCGGGTTGTCACCATAAGCAAACTGGGCTTGTTGGAGTTGGTAGTGGCCACGCAGGGTTTCGGGGGTGAGGGCCCGTTCCACGTCTTGCTGGTCCACCTTGAGTTGGTAGAGTTTTTCCAGGCCTTCGAGTGCGGCCTTGGCATGGGCGTGCTGCACCAGCATGCCCGGAATGGCCATGATCGGCGCCAGAATGCGCCCGCTGATGATGGAGCAAGCGATCAAGGCGCCCATGGTCATTTGCCCCTGCATGACCACCCAGGCCCCTGCCACCACCAAACCGGCGTAGCTGATTTGTTGGATGGCGGCAGACAAAAAGCTCACACTTTCGGTCAGGGTGCGCATCTTGAGGTCGTTTTGGATGGTTTCTTGGTTGACCTGGATCCAGCGCGAGAGGAATTTCCAGCCGCCCGAGCCCGCTTTGATGGTTTCGATGCCTTCGACCGCCTCGACCAGCAAGCCGGTTTTCATGTTGGAAAACTGTGCCCCAGCCTGCGCTTGGTAGAGGATTTTGTTGCGGATGGACACGCCGATGTACAGGGCCAACAAGCCAAACACCAAGGGCACTGCCGCCACCAAGGGGTGGCCAATGAGCAATATGACCACCATGAACAGCACCCCCAGGGGCAGGTCAATTAAGGTGAACAAGGTGGTGGAGGTGTAGAAGCCGCGCACCTGCTCGTAGCCGCGCACCTGCCCGGCCAATGAGCCGACCGAGGCAGGCAATTGGTCCACCCGCAAATTGAGCAGACGCGAAAAAATCTCGCGCGACAGACGGTTGTCCAAGCCAACCACGATGTGGTCCATGACTTTGGAGCGGGCGTACTTCATGGCCATTTCGACCAGGATGGTCAGCAGCACCCCCGACGCCAGGATGACCAAGGTGTATTCGCTGCGGGTGGGAATGACACGGTCGTACACCTGCATCGAAAACAAAGACGTGGCCAGCGCCAACATGCCAATGAAGGCCGAGGCAATGCAGGCCTCGACAATGTCGCCTCGGTACAAACGCAACGTGTGGTAAACGTGGCCAATAAAGCCGCGCTGCTCGCTCAAGCGCCCAATCAGCGCTTGCAAACCAAACGCGATTTGTGATGCCCGGGTGTTGACCCGCGCCAGGTTTTGGCCAATCTCTTCGGTGCTCAGCATGCGCGTGCCTGCTGATTCACCCTCCACCTGCCAAGCCCCTTGTGCGGTGGCCGCCAGCACCACCACCCAGCCGTGTTCGGCGGTCCACGCCAGTGCAGGCAGGTGCGCCGCATCGGGTTGGGGCAACCACTGCGGTCTTTCAAACCCCATGCGGCTGCACAAGCCGCCCAGCTGGTGCTGCACCGGTGCGGCGGGGTCGTGCCCCTGCATGGACGAGGCCAGCCGCAATGTGTCGAGCTTGCTGTTTTGCGATTGGGCCAGGCGCTTGAGCGCCCAGGCCAGTTGTTTTTGTGAGTCCGACATAAGCCGTCGTGCGTCCTAGGAAATCAGGGAAAGTCTGGGCTTTGGCCCATGCGCAGTTGCAGGCGGTGCATGGCACCGACCAGTCCTGCGCGGGCATCGACCAGCGTATATTCGTTTTGCGCCAATTCGCGGGCGGCGTTGAGCAGGTCCAGCCAGCTTTTGCGCCCGGCTTGGAATTGGCGCAGGTATGAGTCAAGCACCTGCTCAGAACCTTGCACCGCCAAATCCAGGGCACCAATGCGGTTGCGGGCGTTGAAAAATTCTTCGCGGTCGTTTTGCAAGCCGTTTTCGGCCTCGCGTATCGCCGCTTCAATGGCCTGGTCTTGGCTCAAGATGCGGGTGGCCATGGCCTGGGCTTCGGCGTGGGTGGAAAAGCCCGCCCCCGGGGTGTAGCGAAAGCCGGCAAACCAGCTGCCTTGGGTACTGGAGTGGGTGCTGGTCGCCGCCAAAGGCTGGTCGTAGCGCACATACAGCTGCGGCCATTGCTCGGCCCGCTTGGTTTGCAAGCGGTTTTCAACGAGGTTGCGCTCAAGCCGGGCTTTGCGCACCGCAGGCAACAAGCTGGCCACCCATTGCCAATCGGTGCTTTGCAGTTGCTGGGCCAAGATTTGCGTTTGGGCCAAGCTGGGCACGGGCGGCAAGGCGGGCAAGGTGCCGGGGGGGCTCAAAGAAGACAGACTGGTCAATTGCTCCAGCCGCGTGATGGCCACGCGGGTAGCGGTTTCGGCGGTGGTGCGTTCCACGCGGGTTTGCAGCACACGCGCTTGCACCAGTTCGAGGTCAATGGCCGGGGAGGCATCGGCCTGCACACGTCGGCTCATTTGGGCCCGAAAGCCATCGAGCCGGGCCAAGGTGGCGTCGGCCACGCGCAGGCGCTCGATTGCGGAGATCAGGCTTTGCCAGGCGTTGATGATTTGGATGAACAGGTCGTGCTGTTGCACATGGATTTGGGCCTGAGCAATCTCGGCCTGGGTGGCTGCCTCGCCAATGCGGGCGCTGTTGCGCCCAGCGTCCCACACGGTTTGGTCCAGGCGCAGCACGCGGCTGGCACTGCTGGTGGTGGTTTGGGCGGTGTCGGTTTCGGCAATCACCGACACGGTGGCCCAGCGCTGGCGTTCGACGGCATTGACGTCTTGCGCGGCGGCGCGCGCTTGCAGGCGCGCGCTTTGCAGCAGGGGATGGGTGGCCAGCGCCGATTCAAACAGGGTGCGCAAGCTCAGCACCGGCGCGGTAGGGGTCGGCGCCGAGGCCGCTTGCACCACAGGGGTCGGTGTGGGCCTTGCGCTGATGGCCAAGCCAGAGGGCTGCTGGGCCTGGGCACTGGCGACGGCACCCAGCGCAGCCCATGCGCCAAGCGAGGCCAGGGCCAAGCTGCGCCGCAGGGTGAAAGGAAACGAGAACGGGGCCATCGTGTGCATGATCGCTCAGGCCAACACAATGGCGCTGGACAGCAAGCCTTGCAGTTTGTCGATGCTGTTGACGCCACTGCCATCGTCTGCGCTGTAGATCACCAACTCATTGAATTTCAGGGCTTCGGCATCGGTGACGTGGCTGCTGCTGGCCAGGTCTGAAGCGTTGGCCTTGAGGCCCAGCAGGCCCAGCTCGCTTTGGGTCACCAGCGCGGTGTAGTCGCCGGCACCCGCGCCAGTGATTTTGGGGTTGGCCGCCATGGTCATGATCTTGCCGATGATGTCTTCGAGCGCTTGCAACTCGCCCGCGCTGTCCACCCCGTCCAGCGTGAGGCCGCTGACGGTGTCGTTGAGCAGGACCAGGGTCTGGCTGGCAGCGATGGTGCTGTAGCCGGTCACCGTCACGCCCAAGCGGGTGTAGTCACCTACAGCCATGCCCGGTGCCGTGCTGGCGCGGTTACCGTCGGCGGCGTCGAGCACTTTGTTGTACTGGGCAACGATGTCGGTGATTTCTCCGGAGGTGATGCCGGTGTCGGCCAAGACCGCACTGTTGTAGGCGGCAATGCCCGAGGTTTTGACGGCGGCATAGCTGTCCGAATTTTCGGCGGCATGCACCGCTTGGTAGTCCAGCAGTTGGGGCGAGCCGGTGCCGCTGTTGGCGTAGTCGTGCAAGCGCTGGCGGCTGACGATGGCCTGCAGCTCTTGGTAGCTGTCGACGCCTGCAGCGTCGGCGTTGTCGATGGCAGTTTTGATGGCGCCAATGTTGCTGCTGGTCGCGCCGTTGCCGGTGCTCAGGCGCAGCAGGCTGTTGAGGGCGCTGACCCACTCAGCATCGCTGCTGTAACTGACACCAGCGCCGCCTGCGGCCTGCTTGAGCACGTTGTCGGCCACCACGGCCAGGGTGTTGAGCTCGCCCAGGCTGTCCACGCTGGCGCTGACCAAGTTGCCGATGGCGCTGGCGAGCAGGGCAGCACTGTCGTCGCTGTAAAACGCCGAGACGCCGACATCGAGCAGGTCTTGTTTGACCAGATCGGCGGCGCTCCCGGTGGCCACTTTGCTGACATCGGTGGCGGTGGTCCAGGCCCCATCGGCTTCTTGCAAGATGCGGCCGTAGGCGTTGACCACCGTTTGCAGTCGGGCGCTGTTGACGCTGGTGCCCGGCAGTGCGTCGAGGGCGCTGTTGAGGGCGGCCAGACCGTTGCCGGGGTTGGTGCTGCTCCAGTAGGTGGCGCTGGCCAAGGGGATGCGTGTGTCATCGGCCAGGCTGGTGTTGGCGGTCAGGCCAATGGCGCTCCAGTCGGCCAGGGTGGGGGTAGCGGCGGTTTTGCTGCCGATGGCGGCACCGTCGTCGGTGAAGGCCACCAAGCGGGCCAGCCCCAACACACCCAGCAGTTCGGCCACGGTGTCGGTTTCGCTGCCGTTGTCGTTTTTGCCAGTCAGGGTGGTTTTGACGGCGGTCAGGTTGTCGCTGTTGACACCGGTGCCCGTGTTCAGGCCCAGCAAGGCGTTGAGGCCGCCAATGAGCTGTACGTCGCTTTGGCTGGCGGTTTGACCGCCCGTCAAGAGCATCACATCGTTGGCGGTGGTGGCCAGCGTGAGGATTTCGGCCACGGTGTCCACCGCGCTGGTGCCCAAGCGCCCGATGGCGTCGTTGAGCAGGTCCAGGCTTTCGTTGCCCACCCCGGTCGTGGCGCTGTAGGTGCTGGTGCTGACGGCGTCGGCCACGGTGATGCCCAGGGCCTCGTAATCAGCCAGTGTGGGGTCGTTCAAGGCGGTTGCACGGGCGTTGTCATGGGTGGTGTCGTTGTACACATCGGTGTCGGTGGCGCTGTTGCCGTCGGCCTCGCGCAAGACGCGGTAGTAGGCGTCGGCCATCGTCTGCACTTGGCTTGTGCTCAGGGTGGCGCCGTCCAAGCGGTCGAGCGCGCTGTTGAGGGTGCTGGCCGTCAGGAAGGTGTTGCTCTCAGCCCCCGACGCGGTGGACGCATCGCCCAGGGCTTTGCGGCTGGCGTCCGAGGTGTCGCTCAGGCTCTTGAAGGTTTTGATGCCCGCTTGGGTGTACAGGGCCAAGTCCGGAACGGTCACGCCCACTCCGTTGGCGTTGGTGTAGTCCTTGAGTTGTTGCAAGGCAAACGCTGGGGTGAGCAGGTCTTTGAGTTCTTGCACGGTGTCGATGTCGGTGCTGGCACTGGCGTCCGACACCGCTGCCAATGCAGTTTTGACGGTGGTCACGTTGTTGCTGTTGACCCCGGTGCTGGTGTTCAGGCCCAGTAGCAGGTTCAGACCGGCGATCCATTGGGCGTCGGTGCTGTAACTGGCCGGTGGGGTGCTACTGCCTGCCGCCACCCCTGCCTGCACCATGGCATTTTCTGCGGCTTGGGCCAGAGCGTTGAGCTTGGCCACGCTGTCGACTGCGGCATCGGAGGACAAACCCACATGGTCGTTGAGCAAAGCCAGTGCGGCATCGCTGCCGACCGTGGCCCCGATGGCGGCGTAGTCACCGCGCAGGGGTTCGTGCTGGGCGGTGTCGTTGGGGTAAACGTCGGTGTTGGTGCTGGTGTTCACCGATGCATCGGCTTCGCTCAAGATGCGGTAGTAGGCATTGACCAGGGTTTGCAGCGCGGTTTGTATGTCGCTGGCGGTGGTCAGGCTGCTCAGGTCATCGCGTGCATCCAGCGCGGTGTTGAGGATGTTGGCCGTCAAGAAAGCCGCACTGCCCGAGCCGATGTCGGTGCCCGGGTTCTCGGTGCTGAGGTTATCGAAGGCTTTGAGGCCCGCGTTCTGGTAGTCCGCAAGGGTGGGCGTGGTGTTGCTGTTGGAGACGCTGTAGTTCTTGAGGGTTTGCAGCGCCATGGCTTTTTGCATGACGCCTTGCAACTCGGTCACGCTGTCCACCGCGCTGCCATCGTCGGCGGTGGCCGCAATGGCGGCTTTGACCAAGTCCAGCTGGGTGCTGTTGAGTGTGCTCAGCCCGCTCAGGTTTTTGAGGCCCGCCAGCAAGTTGGCGTCTGTTTGCTGCGCCGACTGGCCACTGGCCAAGCGCATCACGTCTTGTGCCGTGGCTTGCAGGGCTTGCAGCTCGCTGTGGCTGTCCACCGCGCCGCTGGCCGCACGGCCAACCGCATCATTCAAAAGATTCAGGGTTTCGTTGGTGCTCGCCGTGCCCGTGCTCACATCGGTGACCGTCACGCCCACCGCCGCGTAGTCGGCCGCGCTGGGGTCCTCTTGCGTACCGTCTTGTGGGTACACGTCCAGGTCTGTGGCCGTGCTGCCATCGGCTTCTTTGAGGATGCGGTAGAGCGCATCGGCCAAATCCTGCACACTGTCCTTGCTCAGGGCGCCGCCCGCTTGGGCATCGAGGTAGCTGTTGAGCGTCGTGGCGTTGAGCAGTCCGCCCACCGCCGCATCGTCCAGCGCCACCCGCGTGTTGTCGGTCAGGCTCGTCCAGGCCTGCACCCCCAGGTCTTTGTAGGTGTTCAGGGTGGGCGTCGCCGCTGTCTTGCTGCCTATGGCCGCGCTGTCGTTGGTGAAGTCCTTGAGCGTTTGGAAGGCCAGCACTGGCGCAATGACGGCTTTGAGCTTTTCCACCGTGTTGACCGCGCTGCCATCGTCGGCGGTGGCCGCAATTGCCGCTTTGGCATCGGCCAAGAGGGCGCTGGTTGTCACGCCTTGAACCCCGATCAGGGCCAGTCCGGTCAACCATTCGGCATCGGTGGTGTAGAGGCTGGGCCCGCCTGTGGCGGCGCTGGTGGCCGCCTGGGCTTGCAGCATGACGTTCTCGGCCGCACGGGCCAAGGCGTTGATTTCGTTGACCGAGTCCACCGCGCTGGCATTCACGCGCCCGACCACGTCGTTGAGCAGGGCCAGCGCCTGGGTGGTCGCGCCTGCGGTGGCGCCAATGGCCGCGTAGTCGGCGGCAGTGGGGTCGTCGTAAGTGGCGGCGTTAACAGCGTCGTAGGTGGTGTCGGCGTAAACGTCGACGTCGACGCTGGTGCTGCCATCGGCCTCTTTGAGGATGCGGTAGTACGCATTCACCGCGGCCTGTACTTTTTCTTGGGTGATGTTGGCACTGCCGAGTTTGACCAGCGCGCTGTTGATGGCCGACAAATTGGTGTTGCTGGCGCTCAGGGCGACGCGGTTGTCGTTATGGGTGTCGGTCAGGCTGGCATAGGCCTTGATGCCGTAGCTGGTGTAGTTGGCCAGCGTGGGGTCGGTGTTGCTGGCGTCGTCGGTGGCGTGGTTTTTGAGGATGGTTTCGGCGCTGGGGGTGGCCTCGGGCGAGCTGCTTGCGCCACCGCCGCCGCCAGCCGCCGCCAGCACCGCCACCCCACCCACCACCCCAGCCAGGCCCCAAGGGCTGTCAAAAGTGGACAGCCAGCCTTGGCTGGGGGTGGCCAGAGCCAGCGTTTGGGGAGCAGCGCTGGCGGTGGTCTGCTGCGCCGTTTGCAGGGCGCTGCTGTCGTAGCTCATCCACTCTCCCGCCGAGGAAACGCCCCAGAGGCTGGCATTGGAGACGCTGAAGTAGTCTTGCAAAACGATGTCGGGGGCTTGCACATCGCCGCCAGGCAGCGCCAGGTGCAAATCGTTGCCCACCCGTTTGACTTGCAGTTTGGCCGGAGACGTCTGGCTGACGATGTCGGTCAATTGGTAGCGGGTGTCGGCGGTGGCCTTGACGACCAAGGCCTGCCCGTGCAGTCCGCTGCCGGCTTGAACGGTTTTTTGCTGCTGAGTTTGGCCGTGCTGAACAATTTTGAGGGCATGTCGGGTGGTCATGGGTCAGAGCAAGGTCGGAGATCAAATGCACAGGCCAGTGCATGCAAAAAAACCCCAGGCGGTCAAAAGATCTGGCCTGAGGTCGGGATGGGTTGTCAATTATAGGAGGCTCCATGTGGTAAGGCGGAACATGGCTCAGACTTTACGCAGTTTTTCAATGAGGCCATTGAGCTCGTCCAAAGAACCAAAGCCAATCAACAACTCTTCCTTGAGGCAGCGCACGTCGCGCGATTTTTCGGGTATCCGGATTTTGACGTTGGTTTGACCATCCAGCACCTGATCGGCGCACACACCTAAACCAGGAAAGTAGCGACCTGGACATCCTGATTGACCCCACCCCGCTACGACACTGATGGACGTTGCCAGGGTTCAAGTAGGGCTGGAAAACCTCTTGGGTGTAGCCATACAGAGATTCCTGGATGACCTTGCATTGACTTTGAATTGGCCAGTTGATGAAGAGCACACCAAAAGAGCCAACAACGAAAGGAATTTGATGCGATTGCTATTGCGGTGCTGAATCTTTTCCATGAGGCGCTGATTACGAATACCAGCACTCTCAGCACTGCGAGAGCCATGGCCCAGCCAGAGGGGTAATCGGGTATCAAGTTTTGTGACCTTTCCATTATGTGTGCCTTGCAAGGGCATTAAAGGTCGTGGATGAATAACGTCATTTCGGACACGCCCCCGGCATTTAGACGGGGTATTTAAACCGGTTTAAGTCCATCCCCTCCGCGGCTTTGTGAAGCAACCCTTTCCCTGGTCAGACCCCCTGACAACCATTTCAATACACATCCACAAGAATGCCGATTTGGCTCATCTCATAGCAATAGAGATACATGGCTTTATTTAGGGATGGTCTGCATAACCCCCGCCAAAGCGCGAGTTGATGCGTGAACGTTCGCATGGTGAAACCGACGTCGAATTCGCCCTCGTTTGGGCCCAATTGGCCCAGTTTTCGGGCCTTGGCCCATGCCGCAGCCGTACTCATGCCTGCAGCCCCTGCAAAATCCGTTTGCGCACCATCCACAAGTTCGATAGCGCAAACATCACCAACAACTGGCTGGTGTTCTTGGCCAAGCCCCGGTAACGCTTCTTACGATGCCCGAACTGGCACTTGATCACCCGAAACGGATGCTCCACCTTGGCCCGGATGCTGGCCTTGAGCTTTTCCAGCTTGTCACGCAGGGCATGGCTGGCTTTGCTTTTCCCCAAGGCTTTGCGCTTGCCCGGCATCATGGCAATTTGCCAATCCACATCCGGGTGCTGCTCCTGGATCTCTTCACGCTTTTCAACGCCCCGGTAACCCGAATCGGCAAAGACCACTTCTTCCTCACCGTGCAACAAGGCATGCGCCTGTGTCACATCGTGTGCATTGGCCGCTGTGGTCGTGACGGTGTGTGCACCAAGCCCGATTCAGCATCAACGCCAATGTGCGCCTTCATGCCAAAGTGCCACTGGTTGCCCTTCTTGGTTTGATGCATCTGTGGGTCACGTTCGCCCTTGTCGTTCTTGGTCGAGCTGGGGGCAGCAATCAGCGTGGCGTCCACCACGGTGCCAGTCTTGAGCATCAGGCCTCGATCAATCAGTTTGGCGTTGACGGTAGCCAAAATTTGCTGTCCTAAACCATGCGCTTGGAGCATGTGGCGAAACCGCAAGATAGTGCTCTCGTCCGGCAAGCGCGTCATGCCTGCATCCAGGTGGGCAAACTCTTGGTACAACGGGATGTCATGCAGTGCCTCTTCCATGGAGGGGTCGGAATGACCAAAGAATTGCTGGAGCAGGTGGATGCGCAACATCACCTCTGTGGCAAACGGTGGCCTACCGGTTTTGCCCACAGGCGCATGAGGTGCGATCAGCGACAACAATTCAGACCACGGAATTCACCAAATTCATCTCATCGAGAAATTCCCACTTGCGCGTGCGCTTGGTGACCAGCTCGAAACCAGTGGTGGCAAGGCTCATTTGTTTCATGGCTCGACTCTGTCAGATCAGGCCGTCACGATGCTGTCTTTTGCAGACCACCCTTAGAGTATTTATTAGCAGCAGCCTAAAACTTTGACCTGTTTAACTTGGCTATGCCGCGATCGAATTCTCTAAACAATGCATGCGGCTGATCTGGTTAACACTCAAGCCTTCATGTACAGCAACTCCATCAGTGAATAGCGACACAATGATAGATACTTTTTGTGATTAATCGTTACATTAGGAATCCGCGTGAGACATAAGGCCTTGCTATCTTGCTTTGAACTCTCAATCAATTATCAAAAGAACTTAAACCAGTTTAAGTATCGAGATTGATTCAAGGATCCACGAAGGCAATACGAGTCCCCCCGGTAATCCGCGAGCGATCGCTTAAACCGGTTTAAGCTCCACTGAAAACAGAACAAGCGACAAACAAAGAGCATAAGAGGTGTGCTTCATTTATGAAGTCTGATCTGTCGATCAATTGATAAAGTTAGGATTTTATTCAGATAAATACTTATTATGTAAGATAATTAGTATAATATAACGAATATTTAGGGGGGTGCAATGTCATCGAAACAACCGAAATCGGCAAAAATCATTGCTGTCTTCAATGACAAGGGGGGGGGCGGGTAAAACCACAACCGCTTGCCAGCTAGCCGGTACAGTGGGGCACAAAGGCCTAGACGTTCTTGTGGCCGACTTGTGCGGCTCGGGAGCTGCTGCGAAATGGCTTGCTGCCAATGGCGGCCAGCATTTCCCAGGCACTCTGTGGGTAGGGCATTTGTACGGTAGCAATACTGCGAGCGAACTTGGCAAGCTGGCGTCCAAATACGACGTGATCCTTGCCGATTGCGCTCCAGCAGTTGATAACCCAGCGACCTGGGCAGCGCTACTTGTTTGCGACATGGCAATCATCCCCACCAAACTGCAGCCTACAGACCTTGGCGCTCTGCCTTCTGCAATTCAACTTGCACGGCGAGCGCAACAAGAGTCGGGCAGGGACTTCGACGTTTTGGTTTTACCTACCGCAGTTCGTAAGCGGCCAGATGACGCTCTAGCTTTAACGGCAGTTGAGCAACTTTGTCAGACGTTCTCAAAGAACATGAGAGGCCTCAAATTTTCCAAACACTCTCTCGGCGATCGCATCGCATTTACCAGATCCGCTAACTTTGGCGCAACTGCACACTCACTGCCGAACAGCAAAGATGCTGTTGGTGAAATTGAAACTATTGGTGCAGACGTTATGAAGACACTCAAGATTCAGGCGAGAAAATCATGAACAAGCCCATCAAAAAAATCGATCCGAAGTCGCTTCAGAGCGCCGTGGCAAAAAATGTTGAGACAGCTGTAGCTGCAGCAGACGATCGCTTTGCAACAGCAGAGAAGGTGGTCAAGACGCGGCCAACAGGTCTTTCCTGGTCGATGTCAACTATCCTGACCGCTCGGCGACAACTATCCTGGCCGGTGGAAGCGGGGAATGAATTTGCTTGTTTACTTGGTTGCGCGAGCCTTTCGCACAGGCGGGGCATGCCCCGCCTGTGC
>Ga0209277_10000527_pt1 | contig 19256 bp, 12 predicted proteins | sample JI81AbrownDNA_FD_187503 | JGI IMG/M metagenome (GOLD analysis project Ga0209277, IMG submission 187503) | Wastewater effluent complex algal communities from Wisconsin, to seasonally profile nutrient transformation and Carbon sequestration -... | ecosystem: Engineered > WWTP > Effluent > Algae... | reverse complement strand
TTTAAAATTTTCACTGGTTTGCTTGCTGATCAGCTCACTCGCCACCGGTACAGATCGCGAAGCATCGAGCACGTATACAACAGGACCATCGTACACCGGATCAATCTTCACAGCCGTGTGGATGCGGGATGTAGTAGCTCCTCCAATCAATAACGGAAGTGTCATCTTCTCACGCTGCATTTCTTTGGCCACTGTAACCATTTCATCCAACGATGGGGTAATTAATCCGCTCAAGCCGACTACATCAACGTTCTCGCGCTTAGCAGCTTCAATAATTTTTTCGGTAGGAACCATTACACCAAGATCAACAACGTCATAGTTATTGCATGCCAATACAACGCCTACGATGTTCTTGCCGATGTCATGGACATCGCCTTTAACGGTTGCCAGTAAGATTTTTGCTGCCGGCTTACCCACGTTACCACTCAGCCGTTTCTCTTCCTCAAGATAGGGAGTTAAATACGAAACGGATTTTTTCATAACCCGGGCGCTCTTTACAACCTGCGGCAGAAACATTTTACCCGCGCCAAATAAATCGCCCACTACGTTCATACCGGCCATCAACGGGCCTTCAATCACATGTAAGGGTTTGTCATACTTTTGACGAGCTTCTTCTGTATCAGCATCGATAAAATCTATAATGCCTTTAACTAAAGAATGCGTGATTCGTTCTTCGAGTGTTCCATTGCGCCATTCGTCATCAACTTCCTTCTTTTTAGCAGATCCTTTAACGCTTTCCGCAAAATCCAGAAGTCTTTCGGTTGCATCTTCTCTCCTGTTTAACAGAACATCTTCAACGCGCTCTAAAAGATCTTTTGGAATTTCATCGTAAACCTCCAGCATGGTAGGGTTTACAATTCCCATGTCCATTCCATGCTGGATGGCATGATAGAGGAATGCTGAGTGCATCGCTTCACGCACCTTTTGATTTCCCCGGAAGCTAAAGGAAACATTACTTACTCCCCCGCTCACGTGTGCATGGGGAAGATTTTCACGAATCCATTTTGCCGCTTTGAAAAAATCCAATGCATAATTTCTATGCTCATCAATTCCGGTAGCTACCGGAAAAATGTTCGGATCAAAAATGATATCCTGCGGTGGGAATTTTACTTCATTAACTAAGATATCGTATGCTCGCTTGCAAATATCAATTCTGCGTTGATACGTGTCAGCCTGTCCTTGCTCATCAAAAGCCATTACAACCGTTGCTGCACCGTAGCGTTTCACAAGCTTAGCCTGCCGGACGAATTCCTCCACTCCGCCTTTCATGCTGATGGAGTTTACAATGCCTTTGCCTTGTAAGCACTTCAACCCGGCTTCAATAACTTCCCATTTGGATGAATCAACCATTACGGGAATAGCCGAAATCTCGGGCTCCGATGCCATCAGGTTCAGGTACTTAACCATCGCTGCTTGCGAATCAAGCATCCCTTCATCCATGTTCACATCGATTACCTGTGCTCCGCCACGCACCTGGTCAAGCGCAACACTCAATGCTTCATCAAACTTATCGTCTTTAATAAGCGCCAGAAATTTAGCTGACCCGGTAACGTTGGTACGCTCACCGATGTTTACAAAATTAGAATTTGGGGTTACGTTAACGGCTTCGAGACCGCTAAGCTTCAAAATTTCACTCATGCTGAAACTAATGTGTTAAGTCCAACACGGGGTTTGTATTTTTTTGCAACCTCAGCGATCTTTTGGATATGATCCGGGGTCGAGCCACAACAGCCGCCTACAATATTTACCAAGCCTTCTTTCAGGTACTCTTCGATCTCCGCTGCCATCTCATCGGGTGTCTGGTCATAATGACCAAATTCATTCGGCAAGCCTGCGTTTGGATAGGCACTGACAAAAAATGGCGATTCACTATCCAACACTTTTAAATATGGCCGAAGCTGTCGCGCGCCTAAGGCACAGTTCAAGCCAATGCTTAATAAGGGAACGTGTGAAAGCGAGATGAGGAATGCCTCTGTTGTTTGTCCGGAAAGCGTTCTTCCGCTGGCATCGGTAATCGTTCCGGAGATCATAATCGGAACTTGTTTCCCGATCTCATCGAACAATTCCTGAACAGCAAACGCTGCAGCTTTAGCATTGAGGGTATCAAATACAGTTTCGATCAGCAACGCATCAGCACCACCATCAACAAGACCTTTCGCCTGTTGCTTATAGGCCGTTACTAACTGATCAAATGTTATTGCACGATATCCGGGATCATTTACATCGGGAGAAAGCGAAGCTGTACGGTTTGTTGGTCCGATTGCTCCGGCTACAAACCGCGGCTTGTGAGGTTCTTTTGCAGTAAACTCATCTGCTACCTTTTTTGCAATCCTCGCGGATTCAAAATTGAGCTCATATACCACATGTTCCAGGTGATAGTCTGCCTGAGCAATGGTTGTTCCGCTGAACGTATTCGTTTCAACGATATCCGAGCCGGCTTCAAAATACTGCCGATGGATAGTTTCTATAATATCCGGACGCGTTAATGAAAGCAGATCGTTATTACCCTTTAAGGGATGCTTATGATCCTTAAATCGCTCTCCCCGGAAATCAGCTTCCTCAAGTGGATAACGCTGGATCATCGTGCCCATGGCACCATCCAGGATCATAATCCGTTCTTTTAAAATGTCTTCAATTTTAGCCATAGCGCTCTCTATTATAACACATCATCCAGAGAGCCCGTGAGAAAGTGGGTCACTTATCTTCTCGGTCCCGATACCAAACACGGGAGCAGATGGGATTTAGCACAACATCCGCAAACGAATGCGGATAGGATGCTAAGACGTCTTTGGGCCCAACCCTCAGTCTTTCTGGATAAGTTAACGCAAAGAAAAACAATTGAAGGGTAAAAAGAAAAAACAATAGAGTAATTTTACAGGTAATGAAATTTGCTGCAATTGATATCGGCTCCAACGCCATCCGCTTTCAGGTATCCAGTATACTCGACAACAAAAAACGAATCCTTCTTAAAAAGCTTGAATATGTACGTTTCCCGCTGCGTTTAGGGCACGATGTGTTTGCCACGGGCAGAATAAGCGATAAGAGTATAGCCAGGTTCAAGAAGCTGATGCATGCCTATAAACTATTACTTGAACTGTACGAGGTTGATGACTATATGTTCTGCGCTACCTCTGCGATGCGTGAATCGGAGAACGGTAAAAAGCTGGTGGAAGACGTGAAGACCGAATATGGAATAGAAATTCAGATTATTGATGGGGATTTAGAAGCCGAGTTGGTAAACAAGGCTATTGGATCCTACCTCACCGAGGATACGTACATTCACATTGATGTGGGTGGCGGTAGTACCGAGCTTAACATCTTTACCAAAGGCAAAAAGGTTACCACTAAGTCCTTTAAGATCGGCTCTGTTAGAATTCTTGAAAATCAGGACCAGCCGCAAATCTGGACTGAAATGGAGAATTGGGTTAAGGAAAATGTTAAGAGAGAGTATGGCAAAGTTACGGCCGTTGGAACGGGTGGTAACATCAGCAAGATTTTTGAATTAGCGGCATTGAAACCACATCGGTTGATGTCCCTGAAAAAGATTCAGGAAACAAAAGCAATGATCGAATCACATTCAATTGAAGACCGGATTTATAAGCTTCAAATGAACCCCGACCGGGCCGATGTCATTGTACCCGCCAGTGATATTTACATGCGCGTAATGGAATGGGCTAATGCGAAGTACATTCTTGTTCCGGAAGTAGGCTTGAAAGATGGCATGCTGCTGCATCTTTTTGAAAAGCATGTCAACAAAAAGGCTACTTCGTTTGAGCATGAGTTTGTGAATGCCCCACAGAAATAAATGACGAATGCAGAATTTAGAATGTAGAATTATTCGTCATTCTACATTCATCATTCGAAATTTTAAAACAGCTTAACGTCTGTAACCTTCTCTTTGCTGATAGTAAAGAACTCTTTATGGATGTTGAATGGAGGTTCACCATTAGCGTGTTTCAACGTATACGTACCGTCTTCATTCATCACATACGCGTTCACGTTATCTTTTAAGTTATAACGTAGGTTATTCATCGCCTGTTTTTTTAACACCTCTTCTTCCAGCTGAAACAACGATTCAATCCTTCTATCAAAGCTGCGCACCATAGCATCCGCACTGCCGATACAAATCTTTGGATTACCTGCATTGTGGAAATAATATATTCTGGAGTGCTCGAGAAACTCGCCTACAACTGAAATCACTTCAATGTTCTCACTTAATCCCTTTCTTCCCGGGCGGATGCAGCACATACCCCGAATGATCAGCTTGATCTTAACTCCAGCCTGAGAGGCTGCATACAGCTCGTCAATAAATTCTTTGTCTTGCAGTGAGTTGAGCTTGATCACAATTCCGCATGGAATACCATTGCGGGCATTATCAGCTTCTTTGCGAACAAGATTGCAAAGCTGAATACGCATATCACGCGGAGAGGTAATCAGGTTGCGATAAGAAGAAGGCTGTGAATGTCCGGTAATTACATTAAAAAACTCAGAGACATCATTTCCATAGACTTCGCGCGTGGTGAGTAGCCCTATATCCACATATAACCGTGAAGTCGATTCATTGTAATTTCCACTTGACAGGTGAACGTAGCGGTATACCTTATCATCCTCTTCCTTACGCACGATCAGCATCAGCTTGGTGTGCGTCTTCAAGCTGTTTACACCGTAGATCACAAAACATCCTGCACGCTGCAGGCGCTGTGCTTCGCGCATATTATTCTCTTCATCAAAGCGCGCTTTAACTTCAAACAGTACCGATACGTGCTTCCCATTCTCTGCGGCCTTAAGCAATGCAGCCGTTACACGCGACTCCTTTGCTACCCGATAAATCGTGATCTTGATCGAAAGTACATGAGGATCATCGGCTGCCTTTTCAAGCAATTCAATCACGGGCTCCATGGAGTTGTACGGATGATGGAGCAGGATGTCACGTTCTTTCAAAATTTCAAAAAGATCCGCATTACCCTGTTCCGGAAAATTCAACGGTTTAATTGGCGGTGGTGGTGTAAAGCGCTTACTTTTAAACTCCTTGTGCCCGATGATCTGCATCAAGCCTGTAAAGTCGATGATACTGTCCTGCGGAACATGAAAAATGTTACTCTCATCAAGATCCCATTGAATTCTCAATAAGCGCATCATCCAGGGATCGGGATTCTCTCCTACTTCCAGTCTTACAACCCGGCCTGTTCGTCTCGTTTTCAGCTTGCGCTTAAGCTCCTCCAGGAAATTCGTTTCAATATCATCACTCTCATCCAGCGCAAAGTCACCGTTACGATTAATACGGAACAGGTTTACGCTTTCAATCTCTACATTTCTAAAGAGCTGGTGAACATTATTCTTGATAATATCTTCAATGGTCACAAACCGGATTAAATCACCTTCATGAAGCTCAAAGAAGCGCGGCAGGTTTTGTGGGATCTGGATGAATGATACTTTTAAATTGTTATTGGGGTCTATCGGGTTTTTCGTCACCACACCCAATAACAACCGGTTATTCATCAGGATTGGGAAGGTGTGATAATTATCAAACACCATGGGCGTCAGCATCGGAAAAATGGTACGGATGAAATATTCATTCGCACGCTGCATGCTGTCGGGTAAAAGATCTTTAAAGGATGTTATCGAAAAACCATTATCCTCAAAATACGGTCTGAGATTGTTTAAGTAATGTTCGTTCTGGGCGTTAACAAACTTCCGGATTTCTTCCAGCAATAATTTCCGGAAGGGTTCCTCGCGCAAACCGTTGTAATCAAAACGTTCCTTGCCGTAATCCAGGTAGTTATATAAGCTTCCTAACCGGATAGTACAAAACTCATCCAGGTTTGAAGATGTAATCGATAAAAACTTAAGCCGGTCAAAAATACCTCGTTCTGCATGCTTTGACTGATCCAGCACGCGGTAATTAAATTGCAGCCAGCTTAAATCGCGACTGATGTAATTACTGTCTGCAATTTGCTGATTGGCTTTTTCAACGGTTACAGAAGTATCGCTCATAAAAAAATCACTCAAACATTAAACATCCACGCGGGCATACCGTGCGTTCTTCTCAATGAAGTCTCTGCGGGGAGCAACTTCATCGCCCATGAGCATCGAGAACAGGTGATCCGCTTCAGCAGCTGATTCGATACTCACCTGCTTGAGCGTACGTTTCGAAGGATCCATGGTTGTTGTCCAGAGTTGTTCCGGATTCATTTCACCAAGTCCCTTATACCGCTGAATGCCAACTGAATCTTCTTTGCCTTCTCCAAGTTCCAATACGATCGCATTACGCTCTTCTTCTGTCCAGCAATAACGTTCCTGCTTACCTTTTTTTACGAGGTATAAAGGCGGCTGGGCAATGTAGATATAACCGTTCTCGATCAGGGCACGCATGTAGCGGAAAAAGAAAGTCAGGATAAGCGTACGAATATGACTTCCGTCAACATCCGCATCGGTCATGATAATGACCTTATGATATCGCAGCTTAACCATGTTCAGTGCTTTGCTATCCTCCTGCGTACCGAAACTTACACCCAACGCAGTAATCATGTTCTTGATTTCTTCATTGTCGTAGATTCTGTGTTCCTGTGCTTTCTCAACATTCAGGATTTTTCCACGCAAGGGAAGAATAGCCTGAAAGTTCCGGTCCCTGCCCTGCTTGGCAGAACCGCCTGCAGAGTCACCCTCTACAAGATACAATTCACAGATGCTCGGATCGGTGCTTGAGCAATCGGCAAGCTTACCGGGAAGACCTGTTCCGCTAAGCACGTTCTTACGTTGCACCATTTCGCGCGCCTTGCGGGCGGCATGACGGGCCTGGGCTGCAAGGATAACTTTGCTTACAATCAGCTTAGCTTCACGCGGATGTTCTTCCAAATAGCTTTGCAATACCTCTCCTACAGCCTGATCTACCTGACCCATGGCTTCGGTGTTTCCAAGCTTGGTTTTCGTCTGACCTTCAAATTGGGGTTCTGCAACTTTAACAGAAATAACAGCGGTCAATCCTTCGCGGAAATCTTCCCCGTTAACTTCAATCTTAACTTTCTCGAGGGCACCTGATTTATCGGCATACGCCTTTAACGTGCGGGTTAGCGCCCGTCTGAATCCGGCAACGTGTGTACCGCCTTCATGCGTATTGATGTTATTCACATACGAAACAAGATTCTCGCTGTACGATGTGTTGTAGCTTAATGCGACCTGGATCGGAATCTCACCCTTTTCATTTTCAATGTATATCGGAGCCGGAATAAGTTTTTCGCGGGTTGAATCGATGTATTCAACAAACTCGCGCAAACCGCCCACCGAAAGAAACTTATCCGCACGGAATTCTCCTTGCTCATCCTTCTCCCGTACATCCGTCAGGTAAATGGTGATGCCCGGATTTAGGAACGAAAGCTCACGCAAGCGGGAAGCAATCGTTTCGTAGTTATATTCCGTGGTGATGTTGAATACTTCCTCATCTGGTTTGAAGTGTTGCGTTGTACCGGTACGTTCAGATTTTCCAATCACCCGTACAGGGTATTGCGGAATACCGCGATGATATTCCTGTTCAAAGATCTGACCTTCGCGATATACCGTTGTATGAAGAACCGAGGACAGTGCATTCACGCACGATACCCCCACACCATGCAGACCTCCTGAAACTTTGTATGTGTCTTTATCAAACTTACCACCGGCATGGAGGACCGTCATTACAACTTCCAGTGCGGACCGCTTTTCTTTCTCGTGCATATCCGTGGGAATACCCCGGCCGTTATCTTCAACGGTAACGGAATTGTCCTCGTTTACCGTTACTTTGATGGTATCGCAATAGCCTGCAAGGGCCTCGTCAATTGAGTTATCAACTACCTCCCATATCAGGTGGTGAAGACCTTTCACACCCACATCTCCTATATACATCGCGGGCCGTTTCCGAACCGCTTCCAAACCTTCTAAAACCTGTATATTACTAGCTGAATACGTAGTCTGCTTTTTATCCTTTTTATCGCTCATTTAGGGTGTTTTACAAGGCGACAAAAATAAGGTTTTTCACCTCATTTTCGGCATTTTATACGATAATTGTTGAAATGATTTTGGTGTTATTTTTTCGTGACTTTCAATGTCTTTTCAAGCCCATTTTTGCGCTCATTTTTGTCACCTTCAGCCATTAATTGTGTCTTGGCTTTTTGAAGCTCAGCTCTTTGCTTCTCACTTACTTTGGGGTAATGAATTTTTAGCTTCTCAAACTCATCGGTAATGACTGAAGCAATCGCCAACCGGGCATATCGCTTATCATCAGCAGGGATAATAAACCAGGGAGATTCTTTTGTTGACGTCTCAGAAATCGCGTCACCATAAGCTTTTTGATACTCATCCCAGAAGCCTCGTTCCTTCATATCCGAATGTGAGAATTTCCAGTTCTTTCCAGGATTATCAATTCGTTCGATAAATCTCTTTTTCTGTTCTTTCTTTGACAGGTGCAGGAAAAACTTGAGCACAATTGTTCCGTTCTCATTCAGGTTTTTCTCAAATCTCCTGATCTGCTTAAATCGGTTTTGCCAGAAGCTGTTGTTTACATGCTTGATATCGTCAATTCCAGGAATGTTTTCGCTCAAAACAAATTCGGGATGAACACGCGTCACCAGCACGTTCTCGTAATGCGATCGGTTGTGAATTGCAATCTCTCCACGTGCAGGCAACGCCAGCTGATGCCTCCAGAAATAGTTATGATCAAGCTCCGTGGAGTTGGGCGCTTTAAAGCTGGAAACTTTTACGCCCAGCGGATTGAAGCCCGACATGATATGCTTCACGGCCCCGTCTTTTCCGGCAGCATCCATCGCCTGAAAAATAATAAGCACGGCATATTTGTTGTGCGCGTAAAACATATCCTGAATCTCGGCCAGGCGTTCGCGACTTTCATTCAATTGACGTTTCGCATCATCTTTTGAAAGCTCAGGTCCTGAAGGCTTTGTCGCGATTTTATTAAGGTTGACTTTTGAATCCGGCTTTACGCGGAATTTTTTAGTGTCGATGTTGTTACTTTTTGAGTCCATGTATTGCTGGGATTTGGGATTATCAAGGTACAGAAATATTACAAACCTCACTATATTTAAACCATGATCCGCGTTTTCTTTTCCCTGTATTTTATCGTTGTCAATACGCTGATATTTGCACAAGGCACTCAGCGACCCTTCTTCAAAGTAAAAACCGACTCGATAAAATATGCCCATATCCAGGCTTATATCCAGGAGCTTCGTGCTAATTGGACCGAAAGAAAATTGGGTGATAACGTAGATACTCAAAGAATTGCCGATAGTTTATATAATGCTGAGCGCGAAGTTCTGAAAAAAGCTGAATGGCGCTGGGTTTATAAGCCCCGAAAAGGTTTTGTAAGTTTTAGTGACCTGAAATCCGGAAAGGCAAATCCTGATAGCATAATACAGCTTAGCATTTCTGATTTACGATCGGCTAACGTTCCGGCAGAAGTTCTTTTGTGCAAAAACCTGGAAGAACTTGAACTCGTTCAAACCCAGATCGATGAGCTACAAGCAGAACTAAATAGTCTTACAAAGCTCAGCTCAATCTATTTATACAATAATGTTCCTTCTAAACGTTTGATCTTAGGTGAAAACAATCATGTCAACTACCTTAGGATTGCAGGACATCATCCTGACAAGCTGCCTAAATCCTACAAAAATTTTTCATCGCTCGATTCTTTGAACATCAATCGGTCGATGACTACCCGCATTCCAGACATTCGGAAAAACAAGGAGCTGATTATTCTTAATGCTGTAAGTAATAACATAACCTTTAAGGGTTACAAGAGAAGCCATAGCTTAGAGCACCTTGACCTACGTGGGAATAAGGTTACCAGGATCCCGAGCTCAATCGGTCGGAAGTATAAATCATTAAAGGCACTGTCGTTTAACACCAACCCCGTTAAGAAGGTAAAGCCGGGTTTAGGTAAGCTCAAGGATCTTGAATACCTATCGTTTTATGGCAACGGGATAACTGAAATTCCCGCACCTGTCTATCAGCTCTCTAACCTCCAGGTGATCGATCTATTTGATAATAAAATCGAATTTGTGAGTCCTGAAATAAAAAATCTACAACAGCTTAGGGTGCTTTACCTGGCGAATAACCGGTTGTATCGTTTACCGGATGAAATTGGGCTGTTAAAAAATCTGGAAGAGGTGTATGTTTATAATAACCGGATGGACACTCTCCCCGCTTCGATGGATAAGCTGGATAAGCTTCGGGTTCTGTGGGTTAATGATAACTTCTTTCACACAATTCCGGCAACGACCTGGCGTGTTGGGAAAATGGATTATCTGGACGCTTCACAAAATTTCATTAAAAAAGTGCCGGACGAAATTGCCGCAGCACCGTTGTCCATTTTAATCTTATCCGGAACTTTAATGAATAAAGAGCGTGAAAACCCCGAGCTTTTTGAAAAGCTCCGCAAGCAGGGAACCCGCATCATCTACTACAGGGCTGATTCAGACGTATCGGAGCAAGAGGGTGAATTCTAGTACTGATTCGAGCGTAGCATAACCAACGTACAACCCTCCACAACTTCAATCTTCTGATCTTCAGCCATTTTTTCAAAGTCAGTATTCTCCGTTCCCGGATTGAAGATAATTCGTTTGGGTTTCAGGCTTAACAAGTAATCATACCACTCAGGCTGATTTTGTGGTCCCACATACAGCGTAATTGTATCGATATCCTGGATGGGTGGCTTTTCGCGCAGGTTGAGGATTTCTTTGCCCAGTACAGTTTCCTTTTTTATGCCAATCGGCACAATCTCATGTCCGTAATCGTTCAGCATTCGCGCTGCTATGAATGCATATCGGTCCGGGTTTGCGGTGGCGCCTACAATTAGTGTCTTCTTCATTTGTTTATTTTTTCAATAAGTGGGCCGAACCTGCCGATAATATAATCTTTGAAATCGGAACAGGCGTATTTTAAGTGAAATTCCTTGATTTACAGTTTTTTATCACATTACAATCGGCAGCGTCTGAGATTCCCGCTATCTTGCAAGCCTAAAATTTTAACTATGCGAATGAGAGTTCTTTTTATTGTTTTATTATTTATTTCCCTGACCGGATTCGCACAATCCAAAAAGGGAGCAGCGTACCAGTACACGGTTGACTTAACCAATGTTGTTGACGATAAGATCAACGTTTCGCTAACCACCCCTCCTGTCAAAGGCGATGAGATAACCTTTTACCTTCCTAAAATAGTTCCGGGCACATACTCCATTGCCGATTATGGCCGTTTTGTTTCTAACCTGAAGGCGTTTGATAAAAAAGGTAATGCGTTGGCGGTTGAGCATATCAATGACAACGCCTGGAAAATAAAGAATGCGTCCAAACTTGTGAAGATTTCTTACACAGTTGACGATACCTACGACACGGAGCTAACAGCCGATCCGATTTTTCAGCCAGCCGGTACAAACATCGAAGCAGGGAAGAATTTTGTTCTTAACACAAGTGGCTTCTTTGGATATTTTGAAGGCATGAAGAGTATGCCTTTTACGTTTAACGTAATCCGTCAAAAAGATTTTTACGGTTCAACCGGCCTGATCGCTGACAAAACCGGTGAACCGCTCGGAAAGCTGAACAAGGAAAAAGATCCTGCAGCAGCCGATAAACGTGTTGATGTGTTCACGGCTGAAAGTTATGACCGTCTGGTTGACTCGCCCCTGATGTATAGCAAGGCAGATACGGCCGTTATTAACGTTGGTAATACCGAAGTGTTAATCGCATCGTACTCCCCTAATGCAAAAATTACCGCTAAGCAAATTGCAGAAAGCGTGGGCGAAGTGTTACAGGCTCAGAAAGAATACCTGGGAGGTAAGCTTCCGGTTGACAAATATGCTTTCATCTTTTACTTCACAGATGAACCAGTAACATCGTATGGGGCGCTTGAGCATTCCTATTCATCTTTTTATTATATGCCTGAAAATACAATTGATGGGATGAACCAACAATTGCGGGACTTCGTAGCACATGAGTTCTTCCATATCGTTACACCGTTAACGATTCACTCGGAAGAGATTCACCAATTCGACTTTAACGACCCGAAGATGTCGAAGCACTTGTGGTTGTACGAAGGTGTTACCGAGTACTTTGCGGGGAATGTTCAGGTTAAATACGGATTGATTACTCCGGAAGAATACCTGAATGTACTGCGCGAGAAAATGTCAGTTGCTTCCCAATTTCTCGACAGCGTTCCGTTTACAGACATCAGCAAGTTTACGCTGGATCAATACAAAGACCAATATTATAACGTCTACATGAAAGGTGCATTAATTGGAATGTGCCTTGACATTAAGCTGAGAAAGCTATCAAACGGAAAATACGGCATGCAAAACCTGGTGGCTGACCTTGGAAAGAAATTCGGAAAATCAAAAGCTTTTCAGGATGAGCAATTATTTGCAGAGATTACTTCGCTTACCTATCCAGAAATCGGAGAATTTCTGAAACGGTACGTTGCAGGAAGTGAAACACTACCACTTCAGGAAATATTCAGTCTGGTAGGTGTAAAGTATGCCCCCGCATTAGTGACACAGGAACTTAGCCTTGGACTTGAAGTAGCAGGGTTATCATTGACAGCGGTTAACGATAAGCCCCGCATTACAATCGCTGACCCGGATAAGTTAAACGATCAGGGTAAAGCCCTTGGATTCAAGGCCGGAGACATACCCGTAAAATTGAACGGTGAAGATTTTCCGGACTACAGCCCCGAGCTTCAATCCTTTATCGTGAAGCAACAAGGAGCGTTACAGGAAGGTAATATGCTTAGCTACGTTGTGCTTAGAAAAAATGATGCTGGTGAAGAAAAGCAGGTGGAGTTGAAAGCTCCTTTAAAATCTATTGAATATACCAACAGATTTGTAATAGCGTTTGATGCTAACGCAACACCGGAACAGCTCGCTACTCGAAACGCATGGCTTTCTAAATAAACACATAGTCATAAAATAAAATCCTGACGCCACCGTCAGGATTTTTTTATGCCTTGCTGATTTTTGCCAGGGCAGCTTCTGCACAGCGTTCCCCATCCATGGCGGCTGAAACAATTCCGCCCGCGTATCCGGCTCCTTCCCCGCATGGAAAAAGTAATTTTATCTGTGGATGCTCGAGTGTTTCCTTGTCACGCGGAATTCTTACCGGTGAAGAGGTGCGGCTTTCAACACCAACGATCTGCGCTTCATTCGTCAGGTAACCCTTCATTTTTTCTCCGAAGCCTTTAAATCCCTGCCGCAAAGCCTCTGAAAGAAAAGATGGCAGAACATCGCGCATATCCACCGATGTTAAGCCAGGCTGATACGAAGTTTCCAATAATGTCGGGGAAACTTTTTTGTTCAGAAAATCCATAAGCCGTTGTGCCGGAGCCGCTTGTGTTCCTCCCGCAAGATTACATGCCTTTTGTTCAATGGTCTGTTGAAAGTGCATCGCTGCCAGCGGTCCATGTTCTGCAAATTCTTTAAAGTCAGGCTGATCAACAGCGACAACAATCCCGGAGTTAGCAAACTTTGAATCCCTGCGGGAAGGGCTCATGCCATTCACCACAACTTCACCGGGAGCGGTCGCAGACGGGACAATGAATCCGCCTGGACACATACAAAAGGAAAAAACACCGCGCTGAACGTTCTGCACTTCTGCCTGATGAACCAGCGCGTAGGAAGATGCCGGCAAAAATTCACCGCGATCCTGCTCGCAATGGTATTGAATTTGATCAATCAGAACCTGAGGATGCTCGACACGCACACCCAACGCAAATGGTTTAGCCTCAATCAAGATATTCTTAGCATTTAAAAGCTCAAAAATATCGCGTGCAGAATGACCTGTTGCCAGAATAACGGCCTCTCCCTTTATGGAATCTCCTCCAGCCGTAGCAACACCCTTGATGGTATCCCTATCCAGGATAAGATCGATAACTTTTGCATTAAAGTGAACTTCCCCGCCAGCATTCCGGATCGTTTCGCGGAGCTCAGCCACAAGTTTCGGTAGCTTGTTTGTGCCTATATGTGGATGCGCATCAAACAGTATTTCATCTTTAGCACCGTGCGCAACTAATATTTCCAGTATCCGGGTTACATCGCCACGTTTCTTTGAGCGTGTATAAAGTTTTCCATCCGAATACGTTCCTGCTCCACCCTCACCAAAACAATAGTTCGACTCCGGATTAACAACATGGTCTTTATTGATTGCTGCAATATCCCTCCTTCGAGCTTGAACGTCATTACCTCTTTCTAGTACAATAGGCTTGATGCCATGCTCGATCAATCGCAATGCAGCAAATAGTCCTGCCGGTCCCGAACCAACGATAATAACTTGTCTTGAATCCGTTACGTTTTGCTCAGGTTTACTGTACCGGTTTACATTGTCTTTCTGGTCTGTCGGCAATACTTCACACAGCACTCTTACAATAACCTGTCTGGCCCGGGCATCGATGGAACGTTTGACAGGTTTAATGTATTGATCACCACCTTGTGTCAATCCTGCTTTCTTGTAAAGCGCGAGATAGAACAATTCTTCGTTGAACGCCTCTTCGGGTAATAAAATGATTTCTTTTGTCTGCATTGCCTGAAAGGTTTTTATCCTTTGAAGACCTGTTTAACTTAACTACAACGATCGTATCTACTACTTGTTCGAAAATACATGACCAATATTCAGTCCCAAATGTATACTTGTTACAAACTTTGATTGCTCCACGCTCGTAAACATCGGCTCATACTCTTCCCGCATATCTACAGACCGGTAACCCACATCAAATGAAGCGAACATATCCATGGTAAAACCTTTACCATCGTTGCGTTGCATGATTCTATAGCCCAACAGAATTCCATATTCGATCCGCTGATCGGTTGCACTGAGCGTAATTTGATTGTCAGGTGACAAGGGCGTTATCACGTTTACGAAATGACCCAGGTTTGTGAACCGGATTTCATGTCCGAAATACCACATCCCAACACGTTCTTTATTGTAGAATTTCTGCTTGATCGCAATGGCATATCCACGCTCAAATGGTTTGTCAGTGGGTACTTGCTCATCTGCCTGAAAAAACGGATTGCGTAGTCCGATAAACTCAAATTCATGCCCCAGCCTTTCCTCTGAATAAAATTCAGCACCTACAGGAAATTTGCCGGCAAACATCAACACGGGATTACCCGCCAGAATTACTCCTTTAAATTCATTCGAGCGAACAACGAAGTAATCGAACTTGGTTCCCTTAACACGCTTTACAGCTGATTCATTTTTAGCAAGCTCGGCAACTTCATTGCCCAGCTTTTTCTCTGAATAGAACGGTTTATAATAGCCTGAAAGTTTTCCGTCACGTTCATAAATTTCCCACGTACCTATGCGCTTGTCATCTTCGACCTGACCTTTTGTTTGAAGCGTACCATCCGGGTAGTATCCAAAATATGTACCCTTTCCTTTTTCATAATCGCTTTCGCCTTCTTTCTTTCCATCTTCATAATAATATTCCCAATGACCCTGGCGGTGATCATCTACAATCATTCCCTTGGCTTTGAGCTTTCCGCTTTTATAGTACTCCCGGTACTCACCGGATCCATTAACATACGTAACATCGTTTTCTTTTTCGCCAGTGCTGTTAAAGGCGCTCCAATAACCTTCACGCTGGCCACCCATGTACTGACCAGATGCACTTACATTTCCATCTTCAAAATAGTATTCCCACTTCCCCACCGGCACGTCATTTTCATACTTTCCTTCTGAAGCAATTTTTCCACTGGGGTAGTAGCTCACCCAGTTGCCATTACGTTTACTATTTTCAAAGTCTCCCTCGGCTTGCAGCGTTCCGTCTTCGGGCGAATAAAATCTCCAATGGCCCACCTGCCGCGTGCCTATCTTAGGACCTTCACTTAAAACTTTTCCCGCCTGATCATATTCCGTATAACGGCCAAAGTCATCGGAGTAGTTTATCTCGCCACGCAGTGTAACACCGTCTTCGTAATACGATTTCCAGCTACCATCTCTTCGGTTGTTTGTATACTCACCAACTTCTTTAATCTTCCCATTTTCATAGTACATCGTCCAGATACCTTCACGATTTCTTCCATTGATTGTTCCCTCCATGCTCTTCTGGCCGCTTTCATAAAAGTATTCCCATATGCCATAGTTTGCGCTTTGCTTCAGAATGCCTCGCATTTTAAGATTACCGGACTCGTAGAAGAATTCCCATACACCATTCGTTTCATTGTTTGAAAAATCTCCTTTGGAATCAACGTTCCCGTTTAAGAAATATGAAATGTACTTGCCGTGAAGAACGTTTCGGATGGTGTCTTTAACCTGGTAAATTTCTTTGATGTTTTTTTTAGCCGCGTCATGATACGTTTGACGGATAAAGCCTTGCCCCAACAGCTGATGCTGAGCGAGTAAACCGAAGAAAGCCAAAACAAGTACCTTTTTCACAAACCAGGCATTATCTGTATAAAAATACGAATTATTGCCTACTCCCGGTTTTTGTGGCAGTTTGAGAAAACCTATCTTTTGAAGGCCGCACTTCCCCATTGTTGCTTTTCCTCTTCGCTCCAGAGCTCGGGAAAGAATATAATTTTCTGATAGCGGGGTGGCAAGTATTTTTGCCAGTTCGTGCCCCCGGTAGCTTTGATATCTTCCGGGTCTTTTTGGAGGTAATGACCAGCCGAACGCATATGTGCTAATGGCCAAAGAACATTCGCCAGCGTATCGAATTCACGCAAACGCTTGATAACAAATTCATTGCCCGCAAAGTGTTCCAGGTATATGCTGCGGAGATTATTTCCTTTGTGCTTACTAGCTACTTCCTTAAACTCAGCGAGATATTTATTCTCAAACTGCTGAAGGGTTAACGTTTTCTTTCCTGATAAAAGCTCCGTTGCTCCGCTTCTCCAGTAAATTTTATCCAACTGCTCATCAATTGAATCCTGATTGACCGATGCACGCATAGCCGGGGTAACAAGATTCACAAGATCGGTTGCATGCAACTCAATCAACCGGTATTGTGCTGATTGAAATCCGCTGGCGGGTAAGAGGGCCATGCGAAATTTTAAGAACTGATCCTTCTCCATTCCGATCACCATGACATCGAATGAATCTTCCAGGTGCCGAAAATAGCGGACAACTCTGTCGAGTCGCTCGATAAAGAACTTCTCCGTAAGGCTTACATTTTCGGTTATCTGCTTCAGTTCCCAAAGGATGAGATTGAAATAGAGTTCTGTAATCTGATGATAGGTGATAAATACGCGCTCATCCGGAAAACTTGTCTTTGGATTTTGTAAGCTCAGCAAGGTGTCCAGGTGGATGTAATCCCAATAGGTTAAATAATCAGAGTATAATAAACCATCCAGGTAGGATGAAAGATCCTGGCCCATTACGGCATATTTTTCCTGAAGCTTTCTGAGCTGTTCCTGTAAATCAGTTTGACCGGATGGCTTCTCCATAGTACGTAACAATAATTGCCTTACGGCATATTTCAATCGGTTTAGTTCACTAAATTTGCACCGCCTACCGAATGGGCAGGCACGCAAGTAAACAAAATCTTATGTCTTCCCATACCGCAAACGCAGAAGTAAAGGCCAAAAAATCATTAAAGCAGGATTTATACGAAAGCCCGGATTTTTACGCCATCGATAGCTTGCTTACGGAGGAACATAAGCTTGTTCGCAGTTCCGTACGTGATTTCGTAAAACGTGAAATCAGCCCCTACATTGAAGACTGGGCACAGCGTGCACATTTTCCGTACGAGATTGTCAGGAAATTCGGGGAAGTAGGTGCCTTTGGCCCAACACTTCCGGTTGAATATGGTTGTGGCGGAATGGACTATATCTCCTACGGTATCATCATGCAGGAAATTGAACGTGGTGATTCCGGCATGCGGTCGACTGCATCGGTACAAGGTTCGCTGGTTATGTACCCGATCTATAAATTTGGAAACGAGCAACAACGCAAAAAGTATTTACCCAAACTTGCTTCAGGTGAGTGGTTAGGTTGCTTTGGACTAACAGAACCTGATCATGGCTCAAATCCTTCTGGCATGGTCACTAACTTTAAAGACAAGGGTGATCATTACTTATTGAATGGTGCTAAAATGTGGATCTCCAATTCACCGCGCGCGGATGTAGCCGTTGTGTGGGCGAAAAATGAAGAGGGCCGCATTCATGGATTGATAGTAGAACGTGGAATGCCAGGTTTTACCACTCCGGAGACACACGGCAAATGGTCGTTGCGGGCAAGTACAACCGGTGAGTTGGTATTTGACAATGTTAAAGTTCCGAAAGAAAATCTTCTTCCAAACAAGAGTGGTTTAGGCGCACCGATGATGTGTCTGGATTCAGCCCGGTACGGAATTGCGTGGGGTGCGATTGGCGCAGCGATGGATTGTTATGATTCGGCCAAGCGCTACGCGATTGAACGCATTCAATTCGGTAAACCAATTGGTTCGTTTCAATTAATACAGAAGAAACTTGCGGAAATGTTGACAGAGATCACGAAGGCTCAGCTACTGAATTGGCGCTTAGGCACGTTGATGAATGAAGGCAAAGCGACAACCGCACAGATTTCTCTCGCGAAAAGAAACAATGTTCATGTCGCCTTAGAGATTGCCCGCGAAGCAAGACAAATTCATGGCGGTATGGGCATTACAGGCGAGTATCCAATCATGCGCCACATGGCCAACCTGGAATCTGTTGTTACCTATGAAGGAACGCACGATATTCATTTGCTGATTTTAGGTAAAGAGATTACTGGTATCCAGGCTTTTGTTTAAAAATTGTCTGAATCAGGATTTTTATAGATTTTAAGATTTTCATGATTTTAGAAAATATTAATCTTGTCAATCCTATCATCCAGGCAATCCTGATTCCGACAGTTATTCCGAGTACGCTGTAAAAACAATTCGCTGCACCGGATCTTTTGGATCATTTGAATAAATCGTTACCGCCTTTTGCTGAGTTCCTTTTCTGTCCTGCGGATTAAACGATATCCGGATGGTTGCGCTCTGACCGGCTTTTAATGATCGCTTATCAGCCTCGGTAACAATGCACGTACAATTTCCCTGAATGGATCGGAGCTCAAGCAATGATTGACCGAGATTGGTTACCGTAACCTCGCGAGTAGTTGCCTGATTCTGTTTTATTCTTCCAAAATCCAGTGCGGTCTGATTCAATTGCAACTTAGCAGCCTTTGCAGCTTCCTGCGGAGTGAGTTCAGGAAAAAAATCTTCCAGTGTTGCCAGTACATCAAACGATTTGGCGGGCTCACTTTCATCATCTGTATGAATCACTATAT
>Ga0209277_10000526_pt1 | contig 19278 bp, 16 predicted proteins | sample JI81AbrownDNA_FD_187503 | JGI IMG/M metagenome (GOLD analysis project Ga0209277, IMG submission 187503) | Wastewater effluent complex algal communities from Wisconsin, to seasonally profile nutrient transformation and Carbon sequestration -... | ecosystem: Engineered > WWTP > Effluent > Algae... | reverse complement strand
TTTAAAGGAAGAGCCACACACCATCGGAACGATCTTCATGTCGATCGTAGCCTTACGGAGTGCTGTTAAAATTTCTTTCTCAGAGATTGAGTTTGGATCTTCGAAGAATTTCTCGATCAACGTCTCATCGTATTCAGCAACAGCCTCGAGCAATTTCTCACGGTATTCTGCTACCTCAGCCTTCATATCTTCCGGAATCGGAATCTCTGAGAACGTCATGCCTTTATCGGCTTCGTTCCAGATCATCGCACGGTTGTTGATCAAATCAACTACGCCTTTGAAATTTTCTTCCGCACCAATCGGCAATTGCAATGCAACTGCTTTGCTGCCGAGTTTGTCTCTCACTTGCTGGCAAACGCCAAGGAAGTCAGCACCTGAACGATCCATTTTGTTAACGAAACCGATCCGGGCAACTTTGTAATTATCTGCCAGGCGCCAGTTAGTCTCAGATTGTGGCTCAACACCATCAACCGAGCTGAACAAAAACACCAGACCATCCAATACACGCAATGAGCGGTTTACCTCAACGGTAAAATCCACGTGACCGGGTGTATCAATAATGTTTACGTGATATTCGTTTTCACGATACTTCCAGTGAACCGTAGTCGCGGCAGAGGTAATGGTAATACCACGTTCCTGCTCCTGCGCCATCCAGTCCATAGTGGCTGCCCCTTCGTGCACTTCACCAATCTTGTGGTTTACACCAGCATAGTACAGAATACGCTCTGTGGTAGTTGTTTTACCAGCATCAATGTGCGCAGCAATACCGATGTTCCGGGTGTATCTTAAATCTCTTGCCATGAATAGTAGTACTAGAAATTAGAATCTGAAATGTGAGAATGCTTTGTTGGCATCGGCCATACGGTGCGTATCGTCTTTCTTCTTGATCGCTGCACCTTCACCTTTAGAAGCTGCAATGATCTCAGCTGCTAATTTGTCCATCATGGTTTTTTCACCACGAAGTCTTGAGAAGTCGATAAGCCATTTGATGCTTAGGTTGATCTTACGTTCAGGGCGAACCTCAATCGGCACCTGGAACGTTGCACCACCTACCCTGCGGCTCTTCACCTCAACGGATGGCATCAGGTTGTTCATCGCACGCTTCCAAACTTCAAGCCCGGGCTCAGTTGTTTTCTTCTCAACCTGCTCAATGGCATCGTAGAAAATTGTGTATGCAGTGCTTTTCTTGCCCTGCTCCATCAGGTAGTTCACAAATTTTGTTACGAGTGTGTCCTGAAATTTAGGATCAGGCAATACGTATCTTTTTTTCGGTTTTGACTTTCTCATCGCTTCTGAAAATTATTTTTTGCCTTTTGCCGGAGCACCTTTTGCTGCAGGAGCAGCTGCGCCAGCTTTAGGACGTTTTGCACCATACTTAGAACGGCTTTGCTTACGGCCGGTAACACCAGCAGTATCCAATGCACCGCGCACGATGTGATAACGAACCCCTGGAAGATCTTTTACTCTGCCTCCGCGGATCAGCACGATTGAGTGCTCTTGCAGGTTGTGACCTTCACCCGGGATATAGGCGTTAACTTCTTTCTGGTTGGTTAAGCGAACACGCGCTACTTTACGCATAGCCGAGTTAGGCTTCTTAGGAGTTGTTGTGTACACACGGGTACAAACACCTCTGCGCTGAGGGCATGAATCAAGGGCAGGAGACTTAGATTTAAACTTAAGTTTCGTGCGGCCTTTTCTTACAAGTTGCTGAATGGTAGGCATTTATAGTATTTATTATGAACCTTTCAAAAATTAGGACTGCAAAGGTATCACAAAGAAGCTTTGTTACAAAACGCTAATCAAAAGATTTTTGGGAGCTGAGGGTGGATTTCAGCCTGATTTTCAGGTTTTTACGGGAGTGCACAAAAGATTAAAACTGCTCTAATCTTTCAAAATCGCTCGAATTTCACTTTGCCGGTTTCTTCGTCATGAGGTTTCTAACCCTTTCAAACAGCAATTCGGGCTGGTCCGTGGTGATAAAATCGAAACCTTGGGCAAGAAGCCAGTCCATGTCTTCGGACGTGTTTACGGTCCAGGCGTTCAAGATCATGCCGTTCTCTTTGAGCTCGGCAATCCACTCAGGATGCTGCCGGTAAACTGAGATGTGATAGTCCGCTCCGTTGATGCCATCCGCGTTGAGCTCAGTCGGAGTTTTATCGCCTGTAAGGTATTGGGTTATCGCATACGGCTCGAGATAGCGGATGTGTTTTAGGATCTCATAGTCGAAACTGATGTACGCCACCATATGCTGCAGCTTCATTTCCTTAATCAATGCCACCGCTTTTTCTGCTGCAAGGACGCCTTGATTTTTGTCAACAAGCGATGGCTTTATTTCAACCACCAACCGTGTTTGAGTATTGTATTTTCTGCCGGCCTTAAGATAGGCTTCTAACGTTGGCAGCTTTTCGCCATTTTTAAGCTTGTGTTTTGCGAGTTCATCGTATGTTTTTAATTCAATTGTATCCTCAGCATACACTGCATCATGATTGATGATGAGCACCTGATCTTTCGTCATGCGCACATCAAACTCAGAGCCGGCTGCCTTTAAGGCGATTGCCTTTCGTAACGAGGCAATTGAGTTTTGCGGAAGGCTATCTGTTTTCCAGGCTCCGCGGTGGGCGATGGCTTTGTTATCAGCAAAGGTGATAGGCTGTGTTGATAAACAACCGATTAAAAAAAATGACAAAAGAGATGCTACTAAAATTCTCATGCTATCCACCTTTAGTGAAGGTCTTCTTCAAAATATGCAATCAAAAGTCACTGTTACTACCAAACCGTAATCCGCTCATTCTCCGGCTTATACATCTTATCGCCCGGCTGCACATCAAACGCTTCGTAAAAGGGAGTGAAGTTCATCAGCGGCCCGTTTACGCGCCACTTGGCCGGTGAGTGTGAGTTTGTATTAACGTACATGCGAAGAAACTCATCCCGTGTTTTTACCCGCCAGATTCGCGCGATGGAGATGAAGAAACGCTGGTCGGGCGTGAAGCCATCGAGTTTCGTAGTGTCCTGGCCTTGTTCAGTCAGCTTGAACGCATCGTAGGCGATAGCGATCCCGGCAATGTCGGCTGTGTTTTCACCTACTGTTAACGCACCTTTGATGTGAACAGAATCAAGCACTGTAAACTGATTATACTGATCGATTACCTGTTGTGTTCTCGCTTTGAATTTTTCGTAGTCGGCTTTCGTCCACCAGTCAGTCACATTCCCTACTTTATCATATTGCGCGCCCTGGTCGTCAAAAGAATGTGTGATCTCATGACCGATCACCATCCCGATTCCCCCATAGTTCAGTGCATCATCAGCAAACAAATCAAAGTAAGGTGATTGTAAGATCCCGGCCGGGAAAACAATTTCATTCCCCGGAGGATTGTTGTAGGCAGTTACGGTTGGCGGTGTAGTGAACCATTCGGTGCGGTCGACCGGTTGGCCAATTTTATTCAGCCCATAGCGGTAATCATTTTTATTAGCCGACAACCGGTTTTCAAAATAGGTATCCCGTTTAACCTCCACGTCTGAGTAATCTCTCCATTTATCCGGGTACCCGATTTTCTCCGTGAACGCAAGCAGTTTTTCTTTGGCTTTTGTCTTCGTTGAATCGCTCATCCAATCAAGCTTGTTGATACGCGCTTCAAATGCTGTTTTTAAATTGTCCACGAGCACGCGCATGCGTTTCTTCGCATCTTCCGGAAAATATTTTTTAACGTACAACTGTGCCAGCGCATGGCCAAGTGAACGGTCAACAGCTTGCGTCATCTCTTCGGCCCGCGGTTTTTGAACGGCTTGACCGGTTAACACTTTGGCATATTCAAACGAAGCATCGACAAAAGGCTGGCTTAAGTAATTCGCATAGCTGGTAAGGGCATTGGCTTTTATATAAACTTTCCAATCGGTAAGGGTAACGGATTTCAACATCGCATTCAGCTTGTCGTAATACGCAGGTTGCCCCACGTTAATTGAATCAGCTTTTATTCCTAAGTCGTTTAGTAACGTTGCCCATCTGATGTTGGGATGTTTTTTCGAAAGCGAGGCAACCGCCAGCTTGTTGTAATTAGCCTTTACATCTCTAAGCTCAATGTTCGTTCTGTGCGAGGCTGCTAATTGCTTTTCAATTTCGTAGGTAGTTGCTGCGTTTTTTGTTGCAGTCACTGCATCCGTTCCGGTCAATTCAAACAGCCGGGTCAGGTATTTTTTGTAAGCCTTCTGAATCTTGATGGTTGAAGAGTCCGTCTTGAAATAGTAATCTCTTTCGGGCAGGCCAATTCCGGTTTGATAGAACTGCGCAATGTTAACCGTGCTGTGCTTATCATCCGGACCAACATAAAAACCAATGATGGAACCATCACCTGTCTTTTGTTCCTCCACTACCAATGTTAATAATGACGGTATATCCGTCACGGCATCGATGCGTGCGAGCACAGGCTTGATGGGTTCATACCCGCGCTTATTAATGGCGGCTGTATCCATGCCTGACGCATAAAAATCCCCAACCTTTTGCTCGATGCTTCCTGCCGGATTATTGCTTTGCGAAATACTATCCAGAATACTCTGCAGCCGTTTGCGTTGCGGGAAATTTAGAAATGAGTAAGAGCCTACGCCTGTCTGGCTGGCCGGAATCTGTGTGGTATCGTACCAAATGCCGTTGACGTATGTAAAAAAATCATCTCCCGGCTTTTTAGATGAATCGATACCAGTGATCACCACATGCGGTGTTGCTTTATCGATGTTTTGAGTACACGCTGCTGTGAGCAGGAGGAGTAGTGCGAAGAGGGAGAGCTTTTTCATAGTGATCTAAAGGTAAGAAATTGACTAAAAATACCCGTACGATTTGTCAACGCATCGTCCTGTATGATACCATTTATTGATTGTCGGAGATTAAGGAGGTTTAGTACATAACACGTTTACCTGTAATCACCCGAAAGTAACCAGCAGTGTGATTGCAAAAACGAATAGCGTGAATTGTGCAAGCTTGTATGCAAAGTCATTAAGCTCACGCTGGTAGCAGATGTAGGCCGCGTTGAGTGTCATGACCGTATGCCAGAAGACAATGCTTTCATCGCTAAACCAGTCCCCGAGCATGAATATAGCACCAAACACCAAGACCACGAAGTGCATCCATCGCATCACGCGATAGATCGCTTTCTTTCGGGCAAGTTTTTGTTCCCGTTCCTCTTTTTCCCGCGCCCACCGCTTGCGTTTGTACTCACGCTTATAGGCTTCCATCGGATCTTCCTCGGGCTGCGGTGTAAAATAAATTGCAGCAAAGCCCCGATCGTATTGAGCACGTTTTTCAGGGTCAGATAAAATATCATACGCGTAATTGATCGCAACAATTTGTTCGTGCGAGGATTGGGGTAAACGCTTGTCTGGATGATACCGTTTTACCAGGCTGCGATACGCTCTTTTTATTTCCAGATCGGTCGCAGTGGTGGATACACCCAGAATAGCGTAGGGGTTCATGCGAAGTGAGCTCTTAGTACGGGGAGGTTAAGCCTCTCCCATCGTCCCACCAAAGTTCATCGGGAACTTAGGCGCGCCTTGCGTCTGCTTAATTGCACCGAAGTTGGTCTCGTACTTGTCAATATTTTCTTTTAATGCCGATAACAAACGCTTCGCATGTTCAGGCGTAACAATTACTCTTGCCTTAACACGGGCTTTCGGCACGCCAGGCATCAGCTTGATGAAATCAATCACAAACTCGCTGTTGGAGTGCGCAATCATCGCCAGGTTGGAATAAATGCCTTCGGCAATCTCTTCTGAAAGCTCAATGTTGATCTGGTTTTGTTGGGTAATATCCTTTTTCTCGTCTGCCATAGCTGATTTGTTGATTTGACAATTCGTTGATTCGGTAATTGGTCCGTTGAAGGTCTGAAATTTCAGGATACCATAAAAATGAAAATGTGCAAACAGTTTCCCATTTGCACATCATCAAATTATCGAATTAACGAATCAGAATTAATCCTGGAGTTCTTTCTCCCGGTCTTTCTGCTTGATTTCGCTTGCTTCCTGATATGAATCGTACTCATCCTTATGCGTAACAATCATGTCGATATACTTGCGCTGACCAGTTCCGGCAGGGATCAGGTGACCTACGATCACGTTTTCCTTCATGCCCATCAATGAATCGCGCTTACCGCGGATCGCAGCTTCGCTCAACACTTTGGTGGTTTCCTGGAACGATGCAGCCGACAGCCAGCTTTCAGTTTTCAACGATGCCTGGGTAATACCCTGAAGCGTTGGTCTTGAAACCGCAGCTAATGCATCGCGTACTTCTGCGAGCTTCTTGTCGTTTCTGCGCAGACCTGAGTTCTCATCACGCAATTCACGCGCAGTGATGATCATACCTGGCTTCAATTTTTCAGAATCTCCGGATTCAAGTACAACTTTCTTATCGAGGATCAAATCGTTATCCTCACGGAAAGACAACTTGTCTACATATTCGCCAGGAAGGAATGTTGTATCACCCGGATCGAGGATCTCAACTTTCTGCATCATCTGACTCACGATACACTCAATATGCTTATCGTTGATCTTCACACCTTGCAGACGGTATACTTCCTGAATTTCATTCACCAGGTATTCCTGAACTGCAGTAGGTCCTTTGATCGCCAGAATATCTCCTGGTGAAATTGAGCCATCCGATAGCGGCTGGCCAGCCTTCACGAAATCGTTATCCTGAACAAGGATGTGTTTAGACAATGGCACTAAATAACGTTTCTGTACACCATCGCGTGACTCGATGAAGACTTCACGGTTACCACGCTTGATACCACCATACGTTACAACACCATCGATCTCACTAACAACAGCTGGGTTCGAAGGATTACGTGCCTCAAACAATTCTGTTACGCGAGGAAGACCCCCGGTAATGTCACGTGACTTACCATAGGTACGCGGAATCTTAACCAGCACTTGTCCGGCTTTCAGTTTCGCGCCTTCATCCACCGCTAAGTGGGCACCCACAGGAATGTTATATGTTTTTGTTTCTGTCTTACCTTTTACGATAAGCGCAGGGTTCTTAGTCTTATCACGAGTCTCTGTGATTACTTTTTCACGGTGACCTGTTTGCTCATCGGATTCTTCCTTGAAGGTTATACCTTCGATGATCGCTTCGTAGCCGATCTCTCCGTCAAACTCAGACAAGATAACCGCGTTGTAAGGATCCCAGAAGCAAAGCTCCTCTCCTTTTTCAACCTTCTGCTTATCCTTCACTCTCAGGTATGATCCGTAAGGAACGTTGTTTGAAATCAATACGCGACCATCCTCTTTATCCAAGACTCTGATCTCACCGGTACGACCCATTACCACAGTAACTTTGTTACCATCGCGATCTGTCGTATCGATTGTACGGATGCTTTCGAACTCAACTACACCTGCGAACTTAGCCTTGATGTTTGCATCAACGGCAATGTTTGATGCCGTACCACCCACGTGGAAAGTACGAAGTGTAAGCTGTGTACCCGGTTCACCGATTGACTGTGCGGCAATTACTCCAACCGCTTCACCTGATTGTACCATTTTACCGGTAGCCAGGTTACGGCCATAGCATTTCGCACAACCACCCAATTTAGATTCACATGTTAAGATTGAACGGATCTCAACTTCCTCAATTGAAGTTTCTTCAATAAGTTTAGCAACCTCGTCCGTGATCTCTTCATTGGCTTCGCAAATCACTTCTTCCGTCAATGGATCATATATCGCATGAACCGTAACACGTCCCAGGATTCTTTCAGACAAAGGTTCAACGATATCTTCGTTGTCTTTCAACGCCTGAACTTTCAATCCGCGAAGTGTTCCGCAATCTTCTTCTGTGATCACCAAGTCATGCGCAACGTCAACTAACCTACGGGTTAAGTAACCCGCATCAGCAGTTTTCAACGCTGTATCGGCAAGACCCTTACGCGCACCGTGCGTAGAGATAAAGTACTCTAACACATCCAGACCTTCCTTAAAGTTTGAAAGAATCGGATTCTCGATGATCGAACCAACTGAGCCGGCCAGGTTTTTCTGAGGCTTCGCCATCAGACCACGCATACCTCCGAGCTGACGAATCTGCTCACGGGAACCACGGGCTCCGGAGTGCATCATCATATAGATCGGGTTGAAGCCCTGGTTATCATCTTCCAATTGACGCATCAGCGTATTGGTCAACATCGTGTTTGCACGAGTCCAGATATCAATTACCTGATTGTAACGCTCGTTATCGGTGATAAGACCCATCATGTAGTTGTTCCATACGGCATCAACTTCTTTCTGAGCTTCTTTCACAAATTTCTCTTTCTCAACCGGGATCTTCACATCGTTCAGTCCCATGGAAAGGCCGCCCTTGTATGCCATCTGGAAACCAAGCTCCTTAATATCATCAAGGAACTTAGCCGCTTTCGCAGGACCAGCTGTTTTGTATACATCCGCGATAATACCTTGCAATTTCTTCTTGGTCAGAAGTTCATCGACAAAGCCTGTTTCTTCCGGTACGGATTGATTGAAGATCACGCGACCTACAACAGTTTCAACGAGTTTATACTCAATTTTGCCTGTCTTCTTGTCTTTCGCGCGAACACGTACTTTAATATTCGCATGCTTCGAAAGCTTGCCTTCGTTATATGCAATAACGATCTCATCCGCTGAATAGAATTTTCTTCCTTCTCCAACGATAACGTGTTCAGGCGTGCTTCTTCTTCCTTTCGTCAGATAGTACAAGCCCAACACCATGTCTTGTGAAGGTACCGTTACCGGTGCACCGTTGGCAGGGTTCAGAATGTTGTGCGATGAAAGCATCAACAACGAAGCCTCAAGAATTGCTTCCTGTCCAAGTGGTACGTGAACCGCCATCTGGTCACCGTCAAAGTCAGCGTTAAATGCTGTACATACTAATGGGTGAAGCTGGATAGCTTTTCCTTCAATAAGTTTAGGTTGGAATGCCTGAATACCCAATCTGTGGAGCGTAGGGGCACGGTTCAAAAGAACTGGATGTCCTTTCAATACGTTTTCCAAAATATCCCAGATCACCGGATCCTTGCGGTCAACAATTTTCTTTGCTGACTTTACAGTCTTCACAATACCTCTTTCGATCAGCTTGCGAATAATAAACGGCTTGAATAATTCAGCCGCCATATCTTTTGGCAGACCGCACTCATGTAATTTCAATTCAGGACCAACCACAATTACGGAACGGCCTGAGTAGTCAACACGCTTACCAAGCAAGTTCTGACGGAAACGTCCTTGCTTACCTTTCAGCATGTCGCTCAATGACTTCAATGCACGGTTACCATCTGAACGAACCGCATTTACTTTACGTGAGTTGTCGAACAATGAGTCAACCGCTTCCTGGAGCATACGCTTCTCGTTACGGAGAATAACCTCAGGAGCTTTAATATCAATCAATCGCTTCAGACGGTTATTACGGATAATAACGCGTCTGTAAAGATCATTCAAATCTGATGTAGCGAAACGACCGCCATCCAATGGCACCAGCGGACGTAATTCCGGAGGAATAACCGGAACCATTTTAATGATCATCCACTCAGGCTTGTTCTCAACGCGTGTGTTCGCATCGCGGAAAGCCTCAACAACTTTCAAACGCTTCAACGCTTCAGCTTTACGCTGCTGTGAAGTATCTGTAGCTGCCTGGTGACGTAAATCGTAAGAAAGTTGATCGAGCGTTAAGCGAGACAATAACATCTCCAATGCATCAGCACCCATCTTCGCGATGAATTTTTTCGGATCGTTATCATCCAGCATCTGGTTCTCACGCGGAAGCTTATCGATAATATCCAGGTATTCTTCTTCTGTTAAGAAGTCCATACGGTTGATACCATCTTCTTCCTTAGAGCCCGGCTGAATTACAACGTAGCGTTCGTAGTAAATGATCTGATCAAGTTTCTTGGTAGGAAGACCTAACAAGTAACCAATTTTGTTTGGCAGTGAACGGAAGTACCAGATGTGTGCAACCGGCACAACAAGTTCGATGTGACCCATACGTTCACGTCTTACTTTCTTCTCAGTAACTTCTACCCCGCAACGATCGCAGATAATTCCTTTGTAACGAATTCTCTTGTACTTACCGCAATGACATTCCCAGTCTTTAACTGGTCCGAAAATCCGTTCGCAGAACAAACCGCCCATTTCAGGCTTGTACGTTCTGTAGTTGATTGTCTCGGGCTGCGTTACTTCACCGTGCGAACTTTCCAGGATTGATTCCGGCGAAGCAAGGCTGATGGTGATTTTAGAGAAATCGCTGTTAATCTTTTTATTTTTTCTGAAAGACATATATCAAGTTTTCAGTGAGTAATTCATTTTAAATCTGTCAATGGTCGATGGTCCATAGCTATCGACTATGGACCAACCGACTATCGACTAAGTCATTGTAATCTCAAGTGCCAGACCTCTGAGTTCATGTACAAGTACATTGAACGACTCAGGGATATTCGGCTTCCTCATGTTCTCGCCTTTCACGATTGATTCGTATGCTTTCGCACGACCAACCACATCATCAGACTTAATCGTAAGGATTTCTTGCAGGATATGCGATGCACCAAAGGCCTCGATCGCCCAAACCTCCATCTCTCCGAAACGCTGACCACCAAATTGTGCTTTACCGCCAAGAGGCTGCTGCGTAATGAGTGAGTACGGTCCGATTGAACGTGCGTGCATCTTATCATCCACCAGGTGACCCAGCTTCAGCATGTATGCAACACCTACGGTTACCGCCTGATCGAACTTCTGTCCGGTCAAACCATCGTATAAGTATGTCCTTCCGTATTCAGGAAGTCCCGCTTCTTTCAATTCATTAGCAACCTGATCCATTGAAGCACCGTCAAAGATCGGAGTAGCATATTTGCGGCCGAGTCTTAACCCTGCCCATGCCAACACCGCTTCATACAGCTGACCCAGGTTCATACGCGATGGTACACCAAGCGGGTTCAAGCAAATATCCAGCGGAGTTCCGTCTTCGAGGAATGGCATATCCTGATCCTGCACGATACGGGCTACAACACCCTTGTTACCGTGACGACCCGCCATCTTATCTCCAACTTTCAGCTTACGCTTCTTGGCAACATAAACTTTTGCGAGCTGCACAATACCGGTTGGTAATTCATCACCCACCTCAAGTGTGAAACGTTCACGCTTGAACTCTCCGGCATACGAATTTCTCTTCAACAGATAGTTCTTAACTGTTTGCGCTACCAGGTCATTTGTGTGATCATCGCTTGACCAGTTTTCCAGGCTGATGTCAGAAATCAGGTTCACTTCTTCCGGAACGCTGTAGTTACTTTCATCGCGGTAGATGTTCTTGTCCGGGAAGAGATTGCTCTCAATCACCTTTGCAGAGAACTTCACGCCCTTGCTGATCAGCTCATCACCAAACTTATGCTTAACACCATTGCTGGTTTTACCATTCAATATCGCGGAAAGCTTCTTCACGATCTCATTACGAAGATCACCCAGTTGCTTGCCATACTTGCTCTTCAATGCATCAAGCTCTTTCTTAGACTTGTTGCGGACATCTTTGTCACGCTTCGGTCTTGAGAACAGCTTGGTTTCAATAACAACACCTTTCAGCGATGGAGGTGCCTTCATCGAAGCATCCTTCACGTCACCGGCTTTGTCACCGAAGATCGCTCTCAGGAGTTTTTCTTCCGGTGTAGGATCAGTTTCTCCTTTCGGAGTGATCTTACCGATCAGGATGTCGCCTTCTTTCACCTCCGCACCAATGCGGATGATACCGTTCTCATCTAAGTGCTTAACAGCTTCTTCGCTTACGTTCGGGATTTCAGAAGTCAATTCTTCTTCACCGCGTTTAGTATCGCGAACTTCAAGCTCAAACTCTTCGATGTGGATCGATGTGTAAATATCATCGCGAACCACTTTCTCAGAGATTACGATCGCATCCTCGAAATTGTAACCCTGCCATGGCATGTACCCTACCAACAGGTTTCTTCCTAATGCAAGCTCACCTGCGTTTGTTGCATAACCTTCTACCAGTGGCTGGCCTTTCACAACACGCTCACCCTTGCGAACAAGTGGTGTGTGGTTGATACAGGTGTCCTGGTTGGTTCTGCGGAACTTAATTAGGCTGTATGTTTTGTACTCGTTATCGAATGTTATAAGCTTACGCTCATCATCCGTATCGTACTTAATCGTTACTTTCTTAGCATCCACGAAGTCTACGACTCCAGCGCCTTCTGCTACGATCAACGCGCGTGAATCCAACGCTACGCGGCCTTCCAGACCCGTACCAACAATTGGCGCCTGCGGACGTACCAACGGTACTGCCTGGCGTTGCATGTTCGAACCCATCAGGGCGCGGTTAGCATCATCGTGCTCAAGGAACGGAATCATCGAAGCAGCGACCGATACAATCTGGTTAGGAGCAATGTCCATGTACTTCAGATCTTTCGGCTCAACTACCGGGAAGTCACCTTCGAAACGTGCTTTCACACGCTCTTCAATAAACTCACCGTTAGGCTTAATCTTCACATTCGCCTGTGCGATGTTATGTGTATCTTCTTCTTCAGCCGTTAAGAACACAAGTTCTTTCGACTTCACTTTTCCGTTTTCAACTTTACGGTAAGGAGTTTCGATAAAGCCCATCTTGTTCACTTTCGCGTGAACGCAGAGAGACGAAATCAACCCGATGTTCGGACCTTCCGGAGTTTCAATCGTACACAGACGACCGTAGTGTGTATAGTGAACGTCACGTACCTCGAAGCCTGCGCGCTCACGTGAAAGACCACCTGGTCCGAGTGCCGACATTCTGCGCTTGTGCGTGATCTCAGCCAACGGATTCGTTTGATCCATGAACTGAGAGAGCTGGTTTGTTCCAAAGAACGAGTTGATTACAGAAGACAACGTACGCGCGTTGATCAGATCAACCGGCTTGAAATCTTCGTTATCACGAACGTTCATTCTTTCTTTAATGGTACGCGCCATACGTGCAAGACCAACACCAAACTGTGAGTACAATTGTTCACCAACGGTACGCACGCGTCTGTTAGAGAGGTGATCGATATCATCGATCAACGCTTTCGAGTTGATCAGACCGATGAGGTATTTTACGATGAGGATGATATCATCCTTCGTTAATACACGGTGATCAAAGCTCAGGTCAAGACCGAGTTTTTTGTTGATCCGGTAACGGCCAACTTCACCCAGGTCATAACGCTTCTCACTGAAGAACAAGCTTTGAATAACGTCACGCGCTGTTTGTTCATCAGGCGCTTCGGTATTTCTCAGCTGACGGTAGATTTGCTCAACCGCTTCTTTTTCTGAGTTTGAGTTATCTTTTGAAAGTGTGTTGAAGATGATCAGGTAATCGGCAATGTTCACATCCTCGCGGTGGAGGATAACAGACTTCACGCCAGATTCCAGAATCACGTCCGCATCTTCAGCAGAGATCAGGTGATCACGCTCAAGTAACACTTCGTTACGGTCGATGGATACAACTTCACCTGTATCCTCATCCACGAAGTCTTCGGTCCAGGTGCGGAGAACACGTGCAGCAAGCTTGCGGCCTACTACCTTCTTCAATGTATTCTTGCTAGCCTCCACTTCTTCTGACAAGCCGAAGAGGTCAAGGATATCTTTATCAGTACCGTAACCAATTGCACGAAGCAATGTAGTTACCGGGAATTTTTTCTTACGATCGATGTACGCGTACATGACGCTGTTTACATCGGTAGCGAATTCAATCCACGAACCTTTGAACGGGATGATACGCGCAGAATAAAGCTTCGTTCCATTCGTGTGCTTGCTCATCGCGAAGAACACGCCTGGTGAACGGTGCAATTGCGATACAATTACACGCTCAGCACCATTGATTACGAACGAGCCTTTCTCGGTCATGTATGGGATGTTACCCAAAAACACTTCCTGTTCGATGGTTTCGAAGTCTTCGTTATCCTCATCGTTACAGGTGAGGCGCAGCTTTGCTTTCAGGGGCACAGAGAATGTTAACCCTCTGTCGATACACTCATCAACATTATATTTTGGCGGATCGATTGTGTAGTCTACAAACTCAAGCACGAAGTTTTCGCGTGAGTCAGAGATTGGAAAATTTTCAGCGAACACTTTGTACAAGCCTTCGTTCTGCCGTTTTTCGGCAGGTGTATCGATCTGCAGGAAATCCTGAAAGGATTGCAGTTGCAGATCCAGGAAATCGGGGTAGTCAATAATCTTCTCAATTGAAGAGAAGTCTATTCTACCGGTATTAGTTTTTTTTGCCAAGGTGCTTTAATGTTTAAGTTCTTAAATCCTGGACGCGATAATTATAAACAGGTACAAATACGAATAGACCGCATCCCGACATGAGTCGGGACGAGGCCTAATCGAGTTTTTATTGAGACGGTACCTTCGCCTTCAAGAAGAAATTACTTCAACTCAACTTCGGCACCAGCCTCAGCGAGTTGCTTCTTAAGGTTTTCAGCTTCGTCCTTCGGTAAACCTTCTTTGATTGTTTTAGGAGCGCCATCAACCATGTCTTTAGCTTCTTTCAAGCCAAGACCAGTCAATTCTTTCACAAGTTTTACAATTTGAAGTTTGTTCGGGCCAGATGCTTTCAACACAACATCGAAGTTGGTTTTCTCAGCAGCAGCCGCAGCGCCACCAGCAGCAGCACCACCCGCTACAACTACTGCAGCGGCAGGCTCGATACCATATGTTTCTTTCAGGTAAGAAGCTAATTCGTTTACTTCTTTTACAGTGAGTTCAACCAGTGAATCTCCGAGAGCTTTTACGTCAGCCATTTTATTAAAATTTAATTTTTTAGTTCAATAATATTACGTGTACTACTTTATTCTGCTGCAGGCGCATCTTTATCTTTTCTGTTCTGAAGAGCAGATATGATGTTTCTAGCAGGTGCTTGTAGCATTCCAATGATTTCGCCAATGAGTTCGTTTTTCGACTTCAGGTCAGCGAGTGTATTTACATTTTCATCTCCGATATAAAATTCGGATTTGAGCGAGGCAGCCTTTAATACCGGTTTGCCTTCCAGTTTCTTACGAAACTCACGGATAATTTTTGCAGGTGCGTTGCCAACCTCTTTCGAGAACATCACGCCTGAAAATCCGCTGAGTACGTTAAAAAGTGGAGAGTAGTCAACACCTTCCTGTCTCTCCAGTGCTTTTTGAATCAAGGTATTTTTATACACTTTGTATTCAACGCCACTTTTGAAACACATTCTTCTGAAATTATTGATCTGCTCAACGGTGAACCCGCTTGCATCCGTAATATAGAAGTTCTCGGTGTCGGCAAACTTTTGGGTAAGCTCCCCTATTATCTGTTCTTTTTCTTCTCTGGTCATGTTACAATTTTCTTAAATACCAGTAATGGAACTTGCATCTACCCTGATGCCCGGGCTCATCGTTGTAGAGATAGCGATACTTTTGAAGTACGTACCCTTCGCTGATGCGGGTTTCAGTTTAGCAATCGTCTGGAGCATTTCGGCTGCATTGTCCCTGAGTTTATCAGGTGAGAAGGAAGCTTTCCCGATGCCTACGTGAATGATTCCAGTTTTATCAACTTTGAAATCGATCTTACCGGCTTTCACTTCTTTCACGGCCTTACCGACTTCCAGCGTAACAGTTCCTGATTTAGGGTTTGGCATTAAACCGCGTGGGCCTAATACTTTACCAAGTCTACCAACCTTCGCCATTACTGTAGGAGTACAGATAATAACATCAATGTCAGTCCATCCGCCTTCGATCTTTGTAATATAATCTTCAAGGCCTACGTGCTCGGCACCTGCATCTTTTGCATCCTGAACTTTATCAGGCGTGCATAGTACAAGTACGCGAACGGTCTTACCTAATCCATGTGGCAGGGCAACTACGCCACGCACCATCTGGTCAGATTTCTTTGGGTCAACACCTAAACGGATATTCAAATCTACTGACGCATCAAATTTTGTGAACGTGATGTCTTTCAGCATTTTGGTAGCCTCATCTAGAGAATATGTTTTCTCGAGATTGAATTTAGATGCTACTGCTTTTCTGTTTTTCGAAATTCTTGCCATACCTCAACTATTATTTGGTCCAGGGTGCTGCTCCAGACACGGTAACACCCATGCTGCGTGCAGTTCCTGCAATCATTTTCATTGCTGACTCAATTTTGAATGCATTGAGGTCAGGCATTTTCGTTTCCGCAATTTTCTTCACCTGATCCCAGGTGATCGATCCAACCTTGCTACGGTTAGGTTCTGCAGACCCCTTCTGCTTTTTCATCGCCTCTAAAATGAGGTTTGCGGCAGGAGGAGTTTTAATGACGAAGTCAAACGACTTGTCATTGTAAATCGTGATCAATACGGGTAAAAGCGCACCGGGCTTATCCTGGGTTCTTGCATTAAACTGCTTGCAAAAATCCATGATGTTAAGACCCTTGCTACCCAACGCTGGTCCAATTGGAGGAGCTGGGTTAGCGGAGTTTCCTTTTACCTGCAGTTTTAAATATCCTGTAATTTGCTTTGCCATTTTGTTGGTACTAATTACTCTTGTTTTTCAACCTGCATGTAATTCAATTCAACCGGAGTGTTCCGGCCGAAAATCTTCACCATGACATTTAACTTTTTCTTTTCTTCGAAGATTTCCTCTACAGTTCCGGTAAAGCCTGAGAAAGGGCCATCCATCACTTTTACAGATTCTCCTTTAATAAAAGGAGTACCCAGTTTTTCTTCAAAGGCGTCAATCTCATCAACTTTACCGAGAATCCTGTTTACCTCAGACTGACGTAAGGCGACAGGTTCTTTGGAAGCCCCGGTTCCGTTGTTTCCGAGAAAACCAATAACACCTGGAATGTTGTTCACGGTGTGATAAGCCTCCCCATTTGATAGATCCGCAGACAGAAGTACATAACCCGGAAAGAAATTTCTTTCTCTCACGCGTTTTTTTCCGCCACGCATCTCATATACTTTCTCAGATGGTATGAGCACCTGAGGAATATAGTCTGTTAATTTTTCGCGCTCAACTTCGTTCTCCAGGTAGGTTTTCACCTTTTTCTCCTGGCCACTCACCACGCGCAACACATACCATTTTAATTCACCGACTGCTGCCATTGCTCTGTTCGGTTAAAATGCACTATAAAACCACTGTAATCCGGTCTTGAACACCCAATCCATCGCTCCGATAATCAGTGCGAAAATTGTAGAGGCTACCAATACAAGTATGGCGCTGCTCTGAAGCTCACTGTAAGACGACCATGAAACTTTGTTTTTCATTTCGTCCCATGACTCGGCAAAGTAATTTCCAACCTTTTGCATCAGTTTTTACCTTTAGTATCTATCAAGAGCCGACCGAAGTCGGTATTTTTTCGCACGGGCGGAGAGTCCCGATAGCTATCGGGACGAACTCCCTATGAACTATCAAAACCTTATTCCCATTCTTCTTTCGCACGGGCGGAGAGATTCGAACTCCCATCTGCGGTTTTGGAGACCGTAATTCTACCCTTGAACTACGCCCGTTTTTTGTTTGTTCCGGGCTCATTTAAGGCAGATTTCGCTTCAGGCCCCTAACCCCCTTGAACCCATCAAATTATGCTATCCACCCACACGATGTCCAAAAAGGACTGCAAATTTAGAACAATTTTCGAGAAAAGTGAATAGCGGTTGAAAAAAATCCTTAGCGACCCTCCCTTGATTATCAGAGGATTACGGAACGTAGTAAAAGAATAAATTAAAGGGGCTCCCGCAGGAATTTGAGTGATGTGTCGGCCTTAGGGGCGAAGTTAGTGTAAGCCGGAAGCGTTTGGCTAGTGGCTGGGCGAGGGGCCTCACCCAAGTCGACCGTTGGTCAGACATATACTCTCGGGCCCTCTCCGGTGGAGAGGGTACTGCGTGGATCCACATCCTCGCTCGTCAGTCGCTCGTATCCGTGCTGTCAGGTTGAGCCTGTCGAAGCCTCTTTCCTCGCCCGGACTTACCCCGGCCGAACTGGGTAATGAAATTATTTCCCCCGGAACCGATCCAGAAACTTTTCCATGAAGCCTCCATGCGCGCGCGCTTCAACCGCACTCTTTTCAAATGTATTGGCAATCTCAGCAACCCATTCCGTTGACACCTGGGCCGGAAATTCCTGCTGATTTTGGGCTACCCTGCGGGGTAATGTGAGTGTTCCGTTCGAAAGCGTGATCTGAAAATGATCAGGCCCTGATGCCTGATGCGCTGAATAATTGCCGATCTGAGGGTTGATTTCCCGGGCGCGGGAAACTATTTCGCGGACGCCCTTTTTGTATTCTGAAGACTTCACGTTGTAGAATGGAGGTTAGATTAAAGCTTACGCTGAAGGTAGCTTCGGGGTTCAGTAATTATCGTGCAAATTGATGCAAAAACTTACACGAGTAAATTATTCCATATAGCCAGATTGGGTAGAACCACTCAATTTGTTCTCCAATCCCTTGAAAATCAAAAAGGCTATAAAGGATTCATCACTTATGTGAATGCCCAGGCGATTATTGGTCATATGCATAAGGCTGCTGTACACCAGATATTTGTCAGTTGGCTCATGAGCATCATACAGGCTGGCGACTTCACAACAATCTGATTTCCATTGAGCTTGCCATCCTTCTTCCAGATCCTTCTCAATAAATTCAATGATGCTTTCAATTCTGTTCTTCTGTTCTTCATATGACGCTTTAAAAGAGTCAAGTAGTTTACCGATTTTAGGTATTTCCAGATTCTCTATCTGACCATTTACTCCAGTTGCATAAAAAAGCCAGTCTTCGTAAAATTTTTTAAAGAACAGAATCTCATTCTCTCTGTTTAAAAAAAGAAATTTTGAAAGGCAAAGGTGCATCTGAATAGCAAGGGACATTGCCATGTTATAATTCCAACAGTTATACTTCGAATGAATTAAGGTTATAACGGTTTCTGAAGATTTATGGAATTGTCTTTCAGCGATTGAAATCGTTTCCATGCCACCGTATCTCTGTACTTCCTGCACATAGTTGTTAAATTCGTATGAAAACTTTGTATTGTCTTTCAGGCTAAAAAAGTACTGCTCAGTGGTTTTCGAAATAGAATCTTTTATTTGGGCTATGCGTTCAATTCTCTTCGGTAAAACACGTAACCTAATATGAGGGCCATGCTCCCAGTATCTGATAAAGAAAAAAGACTCTATTAGACTCATTGAGTCCAACTCGCTTATAATTTCTCGAATGAGCCCGGAGATTAACTTCTCAAACGAGATCTCGTGAAAAATATAAACGGAAATCCATTCTTGTCGCCTTCTGTTTTTAATATCTAATTACAATTAAATATGTACTCCTTTACTTTCCCTCCGGTTTTCATCA
>Ga0209277_10000525_pt1 | contig 19290 bp, 18 predicted proteins | sample JI81AbrownDNA_FD_187503 | JGI IMG/M metagenome (GOLD analysis project Ga0209277, IMG submission 187503) | Wastewater effluent complex algal communities from Wisconsin, to seasonally profile nutrient transformation and Carbon sequestration -... | ecosystem: Engineered > WWTP > Effluent > Algae... | reverse complement strand
GGCACCCGATAAAAGATTGAATATCAGAAAAGGTTATTTTCAAATCATAGATGATTCTTACAATGCTAATCCAGAATCTATGATTTCATCGATCCAAGCAAGTATCCAAGTTGCTGGAGGTAAACCTTTGGTTTTGATACTTGGTACGATGAAAGAACTCGGCAAGTATTCAAAAATGTATCATGATCAGATTGGTGAAGAATTGAAAAAATATCCTAAGATCCTGTTGATTACATTTGGCAAAGAAGCGGAAAGGATCGCCAAAAAAAGAAGGATAGGAAAAAATCAAACTCTCCCGGATGATTTTTCAGATTTTGGAAAGATTGTAATGGAGATTGCCCAAACTCATCCCAAAAATACTACGATACTCATTAAGGGATCACGATCCATGAAAATGGAACGATTTGTCGAATCGTTTCTCGCATTTAAGACTTGAACTAGCAACGGAACAAAGAGAATTAGCTTATGTCACTCGTAAAAGGGAAAGTTGCCGTCATCATGGGCTCTTATTCAGATTGGGACACCATGAAAGAAGCCTGCAAGATGTTAGATTCATTTGGAATTGATTATCATAAGGAAATAATTTCAGCTCATCGTTCACCTGACTTAATGTTTTCCTTTGCTAAATCGGCAGCTGAGAACGGTTATTCGGTCATTATTGCAGGAGCTGGTGGAGCTGCGCATTTACCAGGGATGACAGCTTCCCTCACCACCTTACCTGTGCTTGGTGTGCCAATCATGTCTAAAGCCTTGTCTGGTAAGGATAGCCTACTCTCAATAGTCCAAATGCCAAAAGGAGTTCCCGTTGGTACTCTTGCGATCGGTACTGGCGGTGCAGCAAATGCAGCCTTGCTTGCGATTCGGATTCTCTCTCTATGGAACCCACTTCTAGTCAAAAATTTAGAAGATTTCGCTGAGAAACAGAAGTTCGAAGCATTGTCTTTCAATGAAAAATTGATTTTTGACTAAATGAAACAAGTAAGGGTTGGTGTTCTGGGTGCTGGACAATTAGGTCAAATGATGGCAGAAGAAGCCATACATCATGGCATTGAGTTTTCTTGTTATTCGCCCGATCTAAATTCACCAATCCAAAAAATTGGTGTCTCTGTAACGAATGGGGAATTCACAGATTTAAATTTGCTCGAAAAATTTCTGACGGGAATCGAGATTTTAACATTCGAATTTGAAAATATCCCTCAGGTGACCTTACGTTTCTTAAGTAATTACGCGAGAAAAAATAGCCTAAAAATTTATCCAGATCCAAACGCACTAATCATCGCTCAAGATCGATTTTTGGAAAAAACCCATTTTCGGAATCTGAACTTGAATACACCGCTCTTTTATCATTTAACTTCCTCAAACCAAACCTGTTCGATTGAATTTCCATGGATCATAAAAACACTCCGATTTGGATATGATGGAAAAGGTCAGACAAAAATAGCAAATCAAACCGAATACAATAACTTTCTCGCTTCCGCTTTTATAAAAGGAGAGGAGGAGTATCTCATTGAAGAACAAATTCATTTTGATTTAGAAGTGAGTGTGATACTCACACGTTTTGTGGATGGAAACATTCAGACTTATGGCACTGTAGAAAATATCCATAAAAACCATATATTGGATATTTCAATCTATCCTGCACGTATTGATGAGTCATTATCCGTAAAAGCAGTGGAAATAGCTCACAAACTTGCAGATTCACTCGATTACGTAGGAACACTGGGAGTTGAATTTTTCGTCAAAGGGGAAGAAATTTATCTAAATGAATTTGCTCCTAGACCTCATAATTCAGGACACTTTTCACAGGATTGCGGTAGTGTATCCCAGTTTAAACTTCACATAGCCGCTGTTACGAATTTATTTAGACCAAATATCTATCATCTCAAACCGACAGTTATGAAAAATATACTCGGAGACAATTTTTCGGATACGATGGAAGAAGTTTATGAGTTATTAAAAGATGATCGATATGTCTTACATCTTTATGGTAAAAATGAAAGTCGCAGAGGTAGAAAGATGGGCCATTTGAATTTCAAAGGATCCATCGAAGAGATCTCGAACCTTTTTTTGAAAGTATAGTTCATTTTAAATACTCAACTCCCCAATCTCTAACATTGCCTGCACCAATACAGAGAAGCATATCACCGGTAGTTAATGACTTTTGGATTGATGGGATATCTAAAGCAAGATTTCCGTCCAACAAAGAAGCAGAAGATTGATTTTTTAAATGTTGTAAAATAGAAGCTGCCGAAATCCCAGGAATCAAATTTTCACCTGCAGAATAGATGGGTAATAAGAACAATCGGTCGGCGCCTTTTAATGATTCGGCGAGGTCTTTTTGAAGTAAGGATGTTCGGGAATATCGATGAGGCTGAAAAATAACTACAAGTTTACCTCGAAAACCAATCTCCTTTTTTAAAGAATCAATCACGGTTCGAATTTCTGTCGGATGATGACCATAGTCGTCTATCACTTTGATACCATTTTTAATTCCTAATAATTCTTGCCTGCGTTTGACACCTGAATATTTCGAAAGAATAGAAATTGATTGTGTAATATTGATTCCGGTTGAGTAAGCGGCAAAGATTGCACACAAAGCATTTGTTAGATAGTGATCTCCACTGAAAGGAAGGCGGAATGAATAATTTATATTATCGTATGTAAAACTACACTCCCCTTCCAAAATATGGAAAGGGATAGATTGGAATTTCTCACCAAATTTTTTTAACAATTGATTGACTAAGTCAGTAATCTCCGTAGTATCCGGCTTGGATTCATCCTGAAAGATATATAACTTAAATTCATCCGAAATGTAAAACTTTCCCAAAATTAGTTTTAGCATGGATTTAATTCCCACATCCCGACCTTGGACAATTCCAATGCCCTTGGATTCCAGGGAAAGATAATCCAAGAAAGCTAACTGAAGTTTATCTAAGGAATGATAATAATCCAGGTGGTCATTGTCGATATTGGTAATCAATCTAATATCTGCTTTGTGTTTTAAGAAGGTGCCGTCCGATTCATCGGATTCGTAAACTCCCCACTCTCCCGTGCCGAATTTTCCACCTTTTTTCCCTAAGACATCTGTATCCCCACCGATCATTACCGTAGGATCCTTTTTTGATTCTTCCAAAATTTGTGCGGTCATGGCTGTCGTAGAGGTTTTTCCGTGAGAACCTGCGACGGAAATTGATTTCGATATAGAGAAAATTTTATGTAAGACAGCCGAACGATGATACATCGGTATGTTTAGTTGGCTTACCTCGCTGAAAATTTCATGATTCTTGTCGTTCACGGCAGAGCTAAAAATTACAAAATTCATTCGTTTGGTGACTATCTGATCCAAAGAAGGAAAGATAAACGCCCCGCGTGATGCGAGTTGCTCTGTGACTTCCGAATTTTTCTTATCATAGCCATACACTACGAAACCCATGTCCAAAAGAATATGAGCTAAACTCGACATTCCACTCCCACCTATACCGAGTAAAAGACCAGTATTTCCAGGAAGAATTAGGTGTTTCATCTTAATGAGGAAAAAAATAAGCGATCGTTAGATAGGCTGCATTTACATTCGATAGACGTAATGAATTGTGTCCCATCTCTTTCAGAGTATCCGGATTTGATTTCCAATCTAATAAAAATTTTACGAGAGCACTTGGATCATCTGAGGTGCTATGGATTGTCACAGCAGCACCTTCTGTTTGAACATATTCTGCATTTTCTTTTTGATGATTGTCGGCTGCGAATGGATACGGAATAAGAACCATCGGAAGACCAAACACGAGACATTCGGCCAAGACTCCTGCCCCCGATCGTGCAACAACAATGTTCGCCCATTCATAATTTGGTTTCATATCGTTGGCATAGGAGATGATTTCAGCGCTTCCTTTTGATTTGTGAACTGTCTCCTCATAGAGAGAATTTCCAGTGAGAAGCCTAAATCTAAACTTTTGGGAAATATCCGGATTTTCCATAGTTTTTAGAATCATGTTGTTTAATTGTCTTGCGCCTTGCGATCCACCTAACACTAATACGTTTAAAATATTTTTTTTACTATCGTGGAGATTTTCATTTTGTCTAATATTTAAATGTTCAGGAATTACTCTTTTTCGAATCGGATTGCCTATTACTTTCGTCTCGACTGGTTTGAGTAACCCAGCACTGATCGGAAAACTAAGAGCTACTTTTAGAGCATACCGTTGAAAAATACGAGTGATTTTACCTGGAATACAATTTTGTTCACATAAAAAAAGTTTTTTACGAAATAAGACTGCATAAAGAATTGCAGGCAAACTCGAATAGCCGCCCATTCCAATAACAGCAGTTATCCCCTTTTTTTTGAATATAAAAATGGTCTGAATGAACTGAAATAAAAATATAAAAGGAAAAAACAAAAAGAAACGTTTTTTGAATTGTGGCATACTATGCCAAAGAACTTCGCATGGTGGCAAGAGAAGATCTGGATTGTCTTTATTTCGCGTGAGGGAATGAAGATAAACATTCGATATCGAAAAATTCTCTTTTTTTTCCGTAAGAATTTCTGCCAAAGCAACACCTGGTGAAATGTGTCCGCCTGTTCCCCCAGCCGCAATGATTACTGTTTCCATCATAGGGACAAATTCTCACTTTTGGTTATATTGGCAAGAATTCCCATCAATATAAAAATAGTTATGAGAGAAGAGCCTCCATAACTTAAAAAAGGAAGCGAGATTCCTGTCACCGGGAAAAGACCTGTTACAACATATAGATTGATTAAAAACTGAATTGATATAAGGAGAAGGATTCCTGTCCCTAAGTAAAAACCAAGTTTGTCTTTTACCTTTTGTAATAGGAAAAAAACACGAGTGAGTAAAAAAAGAACAACGACTAAAAAAATAAGAAATCCAAGGAAACCAAAGTCTTCCACAAAAGATGCCAGAACAAAATCAGTATGACTGTAAGCAAGATATCTATGGGAGTATCCTGATCCTATCGGTCTTCCTATCGTTCCACCATCAAAAAATGCGCGAAAACTGGTAACAAGTTGATGTCCTTCATCAAAACGATACTTATATGGATCTAACCAGATCTCTAATCTTTTTTTACGATACCCAACTTGTGTGACCAGAACAAATAACAGAGGCAAGATGGCTAGTCCCAAAAGAAATATTCTTTTGATTGGGAATCCTGTCATGATAACAAAGAAAAAAATGACAATGAGCATCTCAACTGTTGTACCAAACGACGGTTCTATTACAATTAAAACCAACATGATAAAAATTGTGAAGATCGAAATAATCGTTTTTTTATTCCATTTGATGTTTTTTGGATCAAAGTTTTGAAAAAAAAGAGCTAAAAAAAGTAACAAAGAGATTTTACTAAATTCAGATGGTTGAATTTGAAATCCGGCGATTTGAATCCATCTATTAAAGTTACGACCGTAAGAAGTACCCACCGCTTTTCCTATTCCTGGGATGAAGACCGAAATCAATAAGATGATGCTTATGATACAAAACGGAAAGGATAACTTTACTAGTATTTGATAGGGAATTTGAATAAAAATTAAGAAAAATAGAATGCCAATTGCACCCCAAGCGATCTGCTTTTTTAAATAATAATAAGAATCAGCAAATTCTCGTTCGGCGGGGATCACCGAGGCACTGAACATAATTATGACACCAAAGCCAAATAATATGAATACTGAAAAAAGTAATGGTAAATCTACCTTTCTTTTTCCATATCCAAATAACTGACTCAAGAGAATCAGCATCGAGTTACTGGATCTTTAACGTCGAAAGAGAGATGATAGCCAATATGATTCCAATAATCCAGAATCGAATCACTACTTTTTCTTCTGACCAGCCACTCAATTCAAAGTGATGGTGTAAAGGTGCCATTTTGAAAATTCTTTTTCCTCGCAACTTAAAAGAACCAACTTGTAAAATCACACTCAATGCTTCAGCAACGAATATTCCACCGAGTATGATTAGCAGAACTTCCTTTTTTAACATGATAGCAGAAAGTCCCAACGTAGATCCTAAAAATAGAGATCCTGTATCTCCCATAAACACCTGGGCCGGATGGCAATTGAACCAAAGAAATCCAATTAGCGAACCGCTGAGACCTGCTAAAAATACTGCATATTCATGGGCGCCAGGAAGATACGGAATGTGTAAATAATTTGCTGCAATGGGTGTTCCGGAAACGTAAGCCAGAAGTGCCATGGTGGCTGTCGCGATCACGACCGTGCCGCTAGCAAGTCCATCCAAACCATCAGTTAGGTTTACAGCATGGGAACTTCCGATCAAAACAATGATACCAAATGGGATGGCAAGAATACCTAAATTATAAAGAGGTCCTTTGAGAAACGGAATAAACAAGTCTGTTATATCAAATAGAATTCCTTTACTCGCAATTGTATTCGGTTTACCGGTTACAAAATAAAATAGTGAGGTAACGGTGATCGCGATGAGTATCGTAATCACAAATTTTGTTCGCGCTCGCATCCCCCCTTTTATTTTTTTGACAGACTTCATATAATCATCAAGAAAACCTAAGATGGCAAATGCGATAGCAGAAACAGAAAGTAAAATTACGTTCCAATTCTTTAAATTTCCCCACAACAATACTGAAATCGTCAGAGATATAATCATGATCAATCCCCCCATAGTCGGAGTTCCTGATTTCGAAGCATGAGACTGCGGACCATCATTTCGAATGGACTCTTTGAATTTTAATGATTTTAAAAACTCAATCATATAACGTCCGTATAGAAAAGTAATAAACATCGCCGTCAGACCTGCCATCATAGCTCTAAGGGTTACGTACTGAAAAATTCTCAATATACCCAGGTCATTCCCGAAACTCTCAAAAATCCAATGAAACATATACCCTTCTTATCGACAAAAATTCTAATCTTTTTGAAATGCTTTCTCTACTTCTTCATAATCTATAAAATCAAATTTCTGTTTTCCGATAATTTGATATGTCTCGTGTCCCTTTCCCGCGATTACAAGAATTCCATCTTTTTCAAGCAGCGCAACACCTCGCTCAATGGCTTGCTTTCTGTCCACAATGGTCTCGAAACGTTTGAAACCTCGAGAAAATCCTGATTCAATTTCTTCTAGAATTGCAATCGGATTTTCAGTTCTAGGATTGTCTGATGTTAAAATTACATAATCAGAATGCTCTTCGGCAATTTTTCCCATGAGTGGACGTTTTGTACGATCCCTATCACCTCCACAGCCAAAAACACAAAGAATTTGTTTAGGGGAAATTTCGACACAGCTCCTTAAAATATTCTCTAATGCATCTGGTGTATGAGCGTAATCGATAACAGCGATACGGCTTAGATCGGGCGACTTTACAACTTGAAATCTCCCAGGAACAGTTGGGATTAGTTCGATAGTTTTTAGGACTTCTTCCCAATCAAAACCCAGTTCTACGGCAATGAAAGCTGCTAGACTGACATTAAAAACATTAAAGTTTCCTAATAAATTTGTGAATACTTTTCGAACTTGAATGAAAGGTAAATTTTTCTCTTTTTTGTGAAGTCTGAATTCACTTCCCAAGATACTCAGTTTTGTATGTGAGTAGTTAAATTCTCCGGCATTTCCTAAAACATAAATTGGTGAGGATAATTTTGATTCTTCTAATTTTTGGATCATCTTATCGCCACCTAAGACGTCAGAGGCAACAATCCCGAATTTATTTTTCTGAGATGAATTTTCTAGAAGTTGAAAGATTTTAAATTTACTATTTAAATAATCCTCCATATTTTCATGAAAATCCAAATGATCCTGGGTTAAATTGGTAAATGCGACGGCTTGTACTTCCAGACCACTTGTCCGACCTAGCTTTAAGCCATGGGAACTCATCTCAATAAAAACATACTCCACTTCACGTGAGACCATTTCTTTGAGTAATTGATTTAAACTGGATGCATCGGGGGTTGTGTATCCCGTTTCTTTGATTTCATCTTCGATGCGAATATGAACGGTTCCAATTAACCCACATTTTTTTCCGAGTTTAGTTGCGATATGAAAAAGAATGAATGTTAAGGAAGTTTTTCCATTCGTGCCTGTGATTCCTACGATCTTTAGTTTTTTACTAGGTGATCCGGATAATAGATGAGCAACCTTTCCATGAATGTCACCTAAGTAGTGTTCGCTCTCTAGTATATTTTTAAATTGGTCGATACCTGGAAGTTTTAATTGCGAGGTATGTAGTAAAATTGTATTTAAACCCTGTTTGATGCAAGTTTCAATAAAAAGGCCGTGACGGTCGCTTTGGCCTTCAGGCAGAACAAAAATATCCTCGGCTTGGATCTTTCTCGTATCTGACCAAATATAAGAGATTTCCTCGTTTCCATCTCCTTTTCTAAGTTTAATCTCAGGAATTTTTTTAATGATATCTGCTATTTTCAAAATGATTCCTTTCTTCTCACCTGTGGTTCTTGGGGAAGTTCAACTGTGATGATGCGATTTCCTAAACTAATGGGAAGATACTGGTACGTTCGTCGATACAATGCTTCGATTCTTTCGGCAGAAGTATAAGAAACAATTCCAATTTTTAGATCATCGTTTCTTCGAATGAGGTCTTCTTTTTCTAAAACCTTTTCATGAATCAAGCGTTTCCACTTTGCAGTTTCGATCCCTTGCCAAACTGAAAAATAGAACAGAGCATAAAATGGAAGAAGATACAGAATGGGCTCAAGTGGCAATACCATTTGGTAAACTGCCAATGGCAAAGATTTCGCATTTGGGATAAATCTAAAATTCATCTTCTACGAATATCGGTAAATTTTTTTGTAAACCTCTCAGCTTTGCTGAGCGGGAAGCTCGATTTGATCGAATTTCTTCCTCGTCGGGAATGATTGGTTTTTTTGTCAGAATTTCGTAATCTTCATTGGCCATCATGTCTCGGAACACCCACTTGACAATCCGATCCTCCAAAGAATGGAAAGAGATACAGGCAATGATTCCTCCGGGACTTAGGAGCGCCGATAAACTTCGAATGCCCTTTTCAGCATGAAGAAGCTCCTCGTTGACTTCGATGCGTAGGGCTTGGAAAACTTTCGTAGCAGGATGGGATTCCTTCGGCCAAAATTTTCTGGGAATGGATGTCTCCACGATTTTGGCTAGATCCAAGTTTGTTTGGAATTTGGACCGTTGTCTCTGTTGGACAATGTTACTCGCGATTTTGAGCGCCCATCTCTCTTCGCCGTAATCCCAAAACACCTTCTTTAAGTGCAATACGGTGCTATAATTGAGAACATCTGCGGCGGTCTTGTTGCCAACCTCTGGCTCCAGGCGCATGTCCAAGGGTTCTTCTTGTTTGAAGGTAAAACCTCTTCCCGAGTGCAGAAAATGGAACAAGGAAACACCTAAATCAACTAAAATCGCATCTAGGCCAGGACATCCGACTTGGTTCAAAAGATCCTGGTCTACCTCGGAAAAGTTCATTTGGAAAGGAAAGACATTCGGTTTTCCGTTTAAATTCGAAAGAGCGCGGCCAAGCATAACGGAATCTCTATCAATGAGGATAAGGTTGGCATCTGGAAATTTTTCGAGCAGCAATTTGGAGTGCCCACCCTCTCCTGCTGTGCCATCCAAAATCCATTTTGGTGACTTGGCATGGGAGAGCGAGAGCAGGTTTAAAACTTCTTTCGGTAGAACGGGAATGTGAGGAGATAGTATCACTTTGTTACTTTCTTTCTTATTATTTTTCAAAATCCTTGCAATCCTTTATTGCTAAGGCGATCATGAAAGTATCCATGAGTTCCTTTGAAGAACATTCACACAGAAAAAATCTATTTAGCGTGGGAAAACTTGGCTATGCGAAAGGAGACAGACCTCCCGTAGATTGTATACTTTGTGGAGTCCGTGATAAAGAGGAGATCGTTCCGAATTTAACAGTTTTTGAATCAGATCTTTCTATTGTTTCAGTAAATCTTTTTCCTTACAATCCTGGACACATTATTATTTTTCCTAAACGCCATATTATTTCCTATTCCGAGTTGTCTGATTCGGAAGCTCTTGATATTCATCGACTAACACAAAATACTTTAAAAATTTTAGAGAAACATTGGAACGTCCAAGGATTTAATCTCGGATACAATGTCGGAAAAAATAGCGGTGGATCGATTCCCCACATACACCAACACATTGTACCAAGATTTCCGAATGAAGCTGGATTCTTGGACGTTTTTGCCAACACGCGAGTTGTTATTTATGAACCATTTCAGATGTTAGAACAACTTAAAAAAATGTGGGATGAGTTTTAATTTTTTTTCTGATAAACGGTATGACCTAAAAATTTAAAACGATCAGAAATCCCAAACATGGTTTCTGAATGTCCAAGAACCAAATAACCATGTGGTTTCAGTTGTTCCTCAAACTGTTGAAATAATGTTTTCTGAGTCTGCTTGTCAAAGTAAATGACAACATTGCGACAAAAGATAATGTCCACTTTTTCTTTGATTGGAAACGGGTGATTTAACAAATTGATTTGTTTGAATTCAAGAAGTGCTTTGAGGTGTGGTTTGGCCTCATAGAAGATATGGTCTGCTTTCACCTGTTTATTAAAATGTTTCAATTTTAATGAATCGCTTACAGGTTCCAATCGATCTTCTCGGTATATTCCCTCTTGGGCTGTCTTTAAAACTGCAGTATCGATGTCAGAAGCAATTATTTTTAAGTTCCAGCCAGGTTTATTTTGAAAGTATTCATGAAGAGAAATCGCAAGAGAATATGGCTCCTCTCCCGTTGAGGATGCTGAGCACCATATTCGTAGATTTTTGGGACCACCACTAACGGCTGCTTGCTCTACTTCAGGAAAAAAATGATCCTTTAAAAATTCAAAGTGGTGGTTTTCACGAAAAAAATCAGTTTTATTCGTTGTTAGTCGATTGATCAATTCTTGCATTTCCGCAGCCGCGAATTTCGGATCCTTTTTTAATTGTGAAACATAGGCCTCGTAAGAGGCGATTCCGAGGGTTCTGAGTCGAGTATTGAGTCTCGACTGAACCATTATTTTCTTGTGTGGTGCTAAGAATATTCCCGCCTGTTTGTAAATCAGGTCCTTTATGAATTCAAATTCTGGGTCACCAATGCTATTTAATACTGATTTGAAGTCCATTGATCCTCATATGATGATATGACGATTGATTTTTATACTATGACAAGTCGTTTTTTCAAATCTGATGGTCTTTATGAGAATAGGGATTGTAAACACCTGAATGCTAGACCGCTAACGTATTTTTTCGAACATTCGAATGAGTTTAAAACCGTAGCGGATCACCCGAGCATACTGGTAGAACTCCTAAAGAATGGAGAGTTAGATTTAGCATTGATCTCGTCTATCGAATGCGAGCGAAATAAAGACGTAATTTCCTATTCTAAATGTGTCGGCGTATGTGCAAGAGATCTCGTACGTTCTGTTTTGTTTTATAAAAATAAAAACGATCAAAATGTACCGGAGTCGATTTTCACAGACAGTGGATCCCGAGCCAGTGTCGCACTTCTGCAATGTTTATTTTTCCTTTCTTTTGGCAAAACTCCAACGGTGATCCCAACACTGGCGATCGAGATTGAGGCGATGATGGAAAAAGGCATTGGATCACACTTGTTATTCGGTGACCATGCTCTGCTCCACAAAACAACGAACGATTATGAAATAGTGGATTTAGCTTCTTGGTGGAACCAGTTAACAGATCTTTACTTTTGTTTTGCTTTTTGGGCTTACCCAAAATCAAAACCAGTGGATGATACATTACTGATAAAATCCTTGGAAAGTGGTTTACAACATCTGGACGAAATCATACAAAATGAAAGTCGTTTACCTACCGCGATTGTTGATCGATATTTAAGGAAGGAACTACACTACGTTCCAGAGGAAAAGAATTTAAAAGGTTTTGAACTTTATATTGAGACTTGTAAAAAGTTAAATTTGATTTAGAGTCTAATAAAACCGAATTTTGTAATCCCAAGTTTTCGCATCTGGGTTTTCGATCGTATCCTGTAATAAAAAAGAGTAAAAGACATTTCCTAATCCGACGGCACCTCGATTGGAATTACACTCGGAGTCCTTCGGAAATAAAACTCGAAATTGTACTTTCCCATCTTTCAGCAATCGGAGCGTCTCACCCAGTATTTTTTTTTCACCGACACTTTCCTCACCTGACTTAAAGTCTGACATGTTGGCAAACTCACGTTTTACGGTAAGAGATCTTACTTTCACCTTGGCATTGAAACTCCCAAGTAAGACCCCTTCTAATTGACTCGGATCCTCAAAATCAATTTTATAAGACACTCTGCCCTTTCGTTTGAAGATCGAATCCAGTATCTCAGACTTTTCTAGTTCTCTAAAGTTAAAATCGCGGATCGCCAAACCCAGATTTGGTTTGCCCTTAATTTTTTTTTGAATGGAACTAATGTCTGTGGGTAAAAACTTAATTAGAGAATCGGTGCTTTCTTTTTTCAGCGGAACAGTGTAAGCGATTTCTACAGTTCCAGAATTCGGTTTTCTAAACAAAATCGTCTCTTCGTATTCAAAACAGCCCGCCAGTGGCAGAAGTAGCGAAAAAATTAAGAGATTTCTGAGCACATAAATGGCTTCCCAGTTCGGGAAGCCAAGGTCAAGAATTATTTGGAAACTGGGTATGCCTCATTCCCATGTTCCAAAATATCCAATCCGAGAATTTCTTCTTCCTCGGAAACTCTTAAGCCAAACGTAACTTTGATCAGAAAAAAGAACACCAAACTGATGCCAAACGACCAAAGGAAAGCAAGACCCACTCCAATCGTTTGCGCGATCAATTGACTGAAATCACCCCCGTAAAATAAACCTGACTTTAAATTAAAAAGACCGACTGCGAGAGTGCCCCAAGCACCGCAGACGCCATGCACTGATACGGCCCCCACTGGATCATCAATTTTGATTTTATCAAAGATAAGGACGCTACCTACAACCAGTAAACCTGCTACCAGTCCAATACAGACGGCGCCAGTAATACTCACGTTATCACAAGGTGCAGTGATTGCCACCAAACCAGCCAGTCCTCCATTTAAAGTGAGTCCGATCTCCGGTTTTTTGAAAAGAAACCAAGTCAAAACCATGGCACTGATGGCACCGGCACAAGCGGCCATATGAGTGACTACGGCAATCTGTGCAAAACTACCACCCTTGATGGAAGTGGTCGATCCCGGATTGAATCCAAACCAGCCGAACCAAAGGATAAAAACACCAATGGCTGCCATTGACATATTATGCCCGAGAATCGGAAACACTCGTCCATCAGATTGAAATTTTCCAAGTCTTGGTCCGACAACAATGGCGCCAGCAAGTCCTGCCCATGCACCTATACTGTGTACGACGGTCGATCCTGCAAAATCAAGGAAATTGGCACCTTCCGATGTACTCGAAGCTCCGATATTGAGAGTTTCTAAAAAGCCTGCTTTTCCAAAAAGGCCGCCCCAAGCAAGCGAACCAAACATAGGATAGATAAAGCCTGTGATGATGACAGAAAAGATAAGATAGGCTGCAAATTTTGTGCGCTCTGCCATTGCGCCTGAAACAATCGTTGCCGCCGTGGCCGCAAAAACAATTTGAAACATAAAAAAGGTGTAATTGCCAGGATCAATTTCACCCGTGCTGGTATTGAGTAAGCCTTCCGCCAAACCAGGGAAGCCAATACCAAAACCAGCAAATATGGGAGGACCAAACATGATGCTAAAACCAATCAGCCAATAGGCAAGAGCTCCGACTGTTAAATCGGAAAAATTTTTCATTAGAATGTTCACCGCATTTTTTGCGCGAGTGAATCCTGCTTCCACATAAGCAAATCCTGCCTGCATAAAGAATACGAGAAATGCAGCAATGCACGTCCATACCCAGTCTGCCTCAAGAGCAGCCGCATCTTGTTTGGCTTCAAGTTGTGTCAGTCTATCTTGTAATGATTCAATGGTGACATCCTCGGCAAACAAAGCAGAAGAAAGGAATAAACAAATAGAAAAGAAAAGAAAGAACGAGATCTTCTTCGGAAACATATAAATCACCTAACTAGCCTTTTTGGAAAGGTTTTCCAATTTAATAAGAGAGGCGCGTAACTCTGTACTCTGAGGAGTATTTTTGACGCCTTGTTGTAATACCTTGATCGCTTTGGGTTTCGCATTTTCTTTCAAATAACATTGAGCAAGAAGGATACTCGCTTTTGAGAAGGAATGGTCTGAGGATAGTGACATCTTCAGGGCACGTTTTGCTTCTGGTATTTTCCCCGCTTTATAATAGGCTCTTCCCATCATAAAATGAGAACTCGCTGTGTTATCTCCAGATGTTTTCAAATACGCTTCTAAGTAACGAATCGCTTCTTGAAAGTTTCCATCTCGGTAATTCAATTTCCCTAAAAACATCAAAGTTTCCTTTAAGGATGGATCAATGGAATATGCTTTGGAAGCGAGTGCATACGCGTCTTCATTTTTCAGTTTCGTATTCGCTTGTTTCGCCATTTGAATGTAATGCGAAGCTTCTGGCAATGAATCACTACAATACAAGAAAAGATAGGAAAGATCATCACCGATTTTAGCATCACCTTGGTAGGCTCTAAATCGATTGAGAAAATTTTGGGAGAGGAGTTGGAGATCTACTTTGCCCTTGGCCGACTCCATGAGTTTTGCTCTTTCTTCGTGAAGCCAGGATTGAATTCTCTCAACACCTACTTCTTCTTTGTTTAAATTTCTTTGTTCACTGAAACCATCTGATATAAGTAACAGAAAATCTCCTGGATCGAGTTTTCCTTGCTTTTCTTCGTAATCAGACTTTCTGACTGGTAAAATTCCGAGAGGAACACCTTTTGTATCATAGGATATAAATGTATCATCAGCCGATTTATAATGTAACATCCTCTGGTGTCCTGCATTCACATAACCAAACGTATAATCACTAAAAATTCTGACCATAAATGCTGTAAAATAGGTTGATTCAGGAAGCTGTTCGCGCAAGTTTTCACCTAACTCTTCCATTATTTCTGTTAAACCTAGACCTGCCATCACAGACCTTCGGAATTGGTGGTGGATCGCCATAGTCACTAAGGCCGCAGGAATTCCATGTCCGGAAACGTCAATATTGATCGCCGTTAGGGAGTGACCCTGTCTGACAATATCCACCAAATCACCGCTAACTTCTGCCATCGGTTCGTAATGTGTTGCAAAATAAACTCCATTCCATGCACTCAAATCCTGAGGTAAAATTTGACTTTGGACATTTCTACCCATTTTCAAATCCCACTCTAGCTGATTTAAAATGGCAGCTTCTCTGGCTCTGGCAGTAACCAGTCCCTCGATCAATCGAACGCCAGACAATGCTAGCGCCAACTGGGAAGTTAAAGCTTCTAAGATTTCAAGATCATCCAATAGATAAAAATTTTCACGATTGCTTTCAACCGCTAGTGTTCCAAGGATTTCTTCCTTCTGTCTGATCGGGACGCACATAACAGAACGAGTTTTTTCTCCTTCATCAATGTAGTCCGGGGAACGACTCAAGTCATTTACAAGAATTGACTTTTTGGATTCAAAAACTGTTCCTGAATAACCTTCTCCTGCTTTCAGATTCCTTCTCGGTGGTTCTGTTTCTTTTACAAATTTTACCGGAACAAGATATTCGCCGTCCCATAAACGAAGAGTTGTATTGTCGGATTCAAAGATTTCCTGACAGATTAACATTACTTTTGAGAATAATTGGTCTTCCTTATCTAGGTTTGCGAATTCTTTTGAAATATAAAGAAGGATGGATATTTTATCTTTGTCTGTTAATCCTCCGACGACTTTATTTTGTCCTCGGAAGTTGACGAGCATGCGTTTTGATACTTTAAAATCAACCATGTTGGTACCTTACCATTATGCATTGCAAAAATCGTACCGACTAAGCATCTCGCAACAAAAAGCCTATTTATAACGGTTTATTCTACAAAGTGTTTGAAAAATAACCAATTCGTTTCAGGGGCAATTTACAGGCTAAGCAGAATGCCTACATATTGGGCATATTTATGTCGTCTTTTCGAACGTCGTATTGCATTTGGAACTGGAAACCAAAGCGAGTCTCTTCTTCGAAGGGTTCTTTCGTTTTACTGATTCCAATTCTCTGAACGTACAAACTCCCAAAAACACCTGGTCCGAAAACGGACGGAAAGATTTGTCCTTTGAGACCAAGGGAAACGCCATGGAGAGGATCTAAAGAACCATTTCTTGCCGGATTGGCTAGTTGAGAGAAACCAAAAAGAATGTCCAATTGTTCTACCAACCGATAACCAAGACCTATGTTGCCCGTATAACTCGTATTTACTGGAAACGGTGGTTTTTCCTCTAATCCATTTTGGGAGAAAACGGCCCTCTCCCAAAAGGTTCGAACCAATTCGCTATATAAAAATAATTGGGGAAGGATTTGGTATTGGACACCCGCAGAAATTTTTTCTGGGTATCTCTCTTTTAACGTTTCGGAGCCCAGATAATTGTTGAATCGATTTGACCCAGGGCTTTCGATCACAAGCCCAAAAGTAAACGCGCGATAAATGATCCCGAGGGAACCGAATACATTCCAAGAATAAGAACTGAATCCTCCGGGACGATTGGAGACTGTAGGCCCAACTCCGAATCCCAAATAAAAAATCTCGGACAATTTGTAGCTCAGGAATGCCTGGCCAGCATAGTTCACAAGTCTTTCGTCTGCAGGGAAAAATTTTGTATAGACGGGTTTTAACCTAACACCAAATCCAAATGATTCACTGACGGAGTAAAAGCCCCCCCCATTAAACAGAATGGGACCAAACGTTTGCTGAGAAACGAGACTGGCACCACCTGCTTCTGTTAAATTTTTCCCATGCGAGATCAAAAAAGCAGGATTTCCTGCTAGATTCGAGAGGGGGTCCCGAAGGCCTGCTCCGTTCGAAAAAAGAGCCGCATTATAAGACGAGGAATCCGCCTGCGAATATCCAGAAAATTGTGCATTTAAAGTCACTGGAAAAAACAACAAGAGGAGAAATGTTTTAAATATCCGACATCTATCTTTCGATTGTTTCCAGAAAATCATTTTACTGTCATGGTTCGATTGGATTCTTGGAAAGAAAAGGGATTTCTGATTTCACTCATGCCAAGACCGATGTACAAACAATTTCGCTCTCCGCAAGGATGGTATTCCCTACTTTACCCGGCCGACTGGGAACATATGGTAGTGGAAGAGATTCCTGCCTTTTTTAAGCCCGATTCTGGCGGAGCTCTTCAATTTTACGCCTTTGAATCGAAGGTAGAAAGTTTCGACGTCACCAAGGAATTAGAGAATTATCTAAAAATCCATGACATACCTTACGACGAAGAGATGGTTGCCCAATTTGAAAATGAAGAAGGAACCTCGATCCGTGCTTGCGAATTTCAAAAAGAAGACCGAGTTTGGCTAGCTTATATTATCGCCAATCAAAAACAAATGCTTCTTGCGACGTACAATTCGGATGAAGAAATCAGTGACGAGATGTTTTTGAGTCTTTCGAATATCATCAGTTCGATTCGTTTCCTTTAATTTTTTTCTTTACTTCCTTTAATTTTTGTCAGATTCTACTTTCATTTTATTATAAAGAAATCTAGGAGAATCGCATGAAAAAAGTCATCTACGGTATCGGTGGGTTCTTTGGTCTACTGATCATCGTCCTCATTTTAGCTCTTGTTTTTGCAGGGAGTTTCCTTACAAACGAATTTTTGGTCAAACAAATTGAATCTGCCATCAACGTGAGAGCAAATGTAGAAAAGGTGAATATCAATCTCTTCAGTGCTCTATCTAGTATAGAAGTAGAAGGAATCCAGCTAACATATAGAGATGAAGTTGCGGACAAAGGAACACCACTCCCTGATCGTAAACCTTTGAAATCATCTGTTATCTCTATTGGTAAAGCAGACATAAAACTTTCGTTAATTGGCATCCTCCAAAAGAAATTCGAACTCAAAAAACTTCTTATCAGTGAACCGAAAGTATCCTTTATTATGTTTGAAAATGGTGGTAATAATTTAACTACACTTTTTAAAGCACCTGCACTCGTAAATGGCGAACCAAATCCTGCTCTTACTCCCGAAGCACTGGCAGAGAGAAAAAAGGAGGCGGAAGAAGAGCGTGAAGCTGCTAAAAATGAACCGTCTGAACCGTTCTCAGCCAAAGACATTCCTGTTGCTATCCAAATGGGCGTTGTAGGTGCAGAAAAAGGTGACATCCAAGTGACGATGAAAAAGACAGGTCAAGTCATCAAAATCCAAAACCTAAACTTCAAACTTTCTGATATTGATATAGACGGAACCAATCTCGCTTCGCATAACCATGTAGGTGTTGAATTCAATTCGGATGTCACGATCATTGGAAAAAATAAGCAGGAAGCTGCCAAATTTCTTTTGGACACAGATGGGGACTTACAACCTTTTATCGAAAAATCTGGTCTCGTCAATCCAAGCGTGGTGTACAATGTTAAAATGAAGGAAGACTCCTTTCTTTCTGGTTTTGCAGCATTTGATGCCATCTCAGGGGAATTACCTCTGTTAAACCAAGCAGGTTTAAAACTAGATAAATTAAAAGAAAAGTCCATCTTAAAGAAAGATGTAAAATTCAAAGTGGCATATAGTGACGGCAAGGTGACATTTTTAGATGAGCCTACCTTTCCATCTAAAAACTATGATCTGCAAATTGAGAAAGGATCTTTCCTTGTTGTAACTACAAACTATCACGAGATGAAAATGGGTATTTTGTATGACGAAGACGAGTCCAAAAAATCAATTGGTGGGGTAGATGCCAAAATCAAAGATGCCACCAAAGGACAAGGCGATCCGAAAGAACTTAGAAATAAAGTTCTAGGAAATTTAATCAAGGACGATCGTCTGTTTATCCCTTTCAAAACAACCGGTGATTTAAGAAATCCAAATGTGACTCTGGGTGTAGAGATTGGTTCTCTCACAGATCTTTTAGGCAGTGCTGTAAAGGGTGCGATCAAAGGTAAAATTGGCGAGGAGTTGAAAAAAATTCCTGGCGGAGATGCTTTAAAAAAATTCGGTTTTTAATCGGAATCGGTAAGGAAATAAAAAAGCCCCAAATTTTTGGGGCTTTTTTTGTGTCAAAAATCTAGAGACTAGAAAGGATTCTGCTTAGTTTCTACTACTTCCAGACCTTTTTCTCATGGCTGCATCTAAAACCTTTTTCCTGAGTCGTAGGCTTTGCGGAGTTACTTCCAACAATTCATCATCGTCTAAAAATTCAATCGACTGTTCCAGAGTCAGTTTTCTAGGAGGA
>Ga0209277_10000524_pt1 | contig 19293 bp, 17 predicted proteins | sample JI81AbrownDNA_FD_187503 | JGI IMG/M metagenome (GOLD analysis project Ga0209277, IMG submission 187503) | Wastewater effluent complex algal communities from Wisconsin, to seasonally profile nutrient transformation and Carbon sequestration -... | ecosystem: Engineered > WWTP > Effluent > Algae... | reverse complement strand
CTTGGCGGCGCGAACACGGCCTGCCTTTAGCTCGTCAAGGGCGACACGGTGATCGTCGTTGGTCAGATCGAAGTATTCACCTGCGGCCCCAGCAGCCTTGTCGCGGTGCTGGTAGTAGCTCTCCTCTTTGACCTTGGTGAAGCCGTGCTCAGTCGACTCGGACAGGCCCTGCTCTTCACGCTGGGCGAAGGCGTTGTCCTCGGCAAGGCCGGAGATTGACTCGCCGTCGTCCTGGCCGTCATCGACGCCTTGCTTCGGCTGGGTCTTCTCTTCGTAGAAGTGGTCGAGCACCTCGTTCTTGCGCGGGCCGAACCAGCTGTCGAGAGCGTCGTCTTGAGCCTTGCTGATTTCGCCGCCGTTGGCGATGGTGCGAATCGCCTTGGCGATCGGCGCCATCTTCGACAGATACTCCTTCCTGGAGTTGGAGCTGAGCGCTTCGGTGAACTTGGCCTGGGCGATCGGCGTCATCGCGTCGAACACAACGTCGGCGTCGGTTCCGTACCGATCGGCGAGGCTCTCGACGTCCTTCATGACTTGCTTGTGAATTGCTTCAGACGAGGCCGCGTCGATGAGCCCCTGATTGACTGCGAGCTTGTAGGCGTTGTCGATCAGCTTCGTGGCGTCCTTACCGTAGCTCTTGATGAGGCTCTCAGGCACGAGCACCTCGCCGTCAGCACCCTTGAAGCCCCTGGCCACCCAGCTCATGATGGCAACGGCGGCCTCCCGCTGCGCGGGCTCCACATTCTTGCTCACGTCATTGACGATGCGCTCATCGATACCCTGCTTGAGCCAGATGTCGGCGAGGATGGGAATGTCCTTTACGAACTCTTGGCCCTGGCGCCGGGCGCTTTCTCGCTTCGCGGCGAAGACATCGGGGTCAGCCGGGCCGCGATCTGTGAACTCGGGGGTAACGTCGTCGCGCATCTTTCCTGTGACAGGGGGCGAGCCGCTCTCTTTGATGGATGAGGCTGGCACATAGAAGGTCTCATTGCCGAACTTCTTCGCTCTCATTTTCGGGAGCGCCACATTGCCGAAGTCGTCAACCACCGTATCCTCTGTCGGGTCGCGCCCTTCTTGGTCACCAAAATCATCGACCATCCGACCCTTCATCTTTGACTTCTTCGTCGTGCCGTTCAGCTCGTCGACAATGCTCTGGGCCTGGGCTTTCTGTTTGCCCTCGCCGTCGGCGATGGTGAGCTCGTCGCCAAACATGAACGGGTCACCGTGGGTGGCGTAGTTCGTCGCCGCAGCCTTCTCTTCGTTACTCGCCGCGCTCTGCGTGTCGAGAATCTTGGCAGCCAGCCGGTCGGCGTAGGGCTTGCGCATGGCGTGGATGTCCGCGCCTTCGAGGTCGCGCTCGTCGTGGAACTCGCCCGGAAGGCCGGTCACACGACGGCGGTCAGGGTCGACGTTGAGGCCGGCGACGTAGTCGTCCAGCTTGACGAACTGTTCGTCGATCTTGTTCTTGGCCTGACCTGCCAGCTTGCCTGCCGCAGCGGCACCCATGTCGATGAGCTGCCGAGGGTCGGTGGCCACGTCGACCGCGGCGTCGGTTGCGTTGTGGCCGATGCTGGAAAGCCCGCCGACACCACCCATGGCGCCGCCAGCTACGGCACCGGCCGCGCCAGCGTTCAGGGCCTGCTGGTAGTCCAGGTCATCGGCAAGGCCCTTGTCTTGCAGGCTGTTCTGGGCGCCCTGGCCAACCAAGTTCTGAGCAAGTTCCGTGCCAAATTCACCGGCTGCGCCGCCACCGACCGCCTTGGCCATGGCGCCCTTGACGCCGGCCTTGGCCAGCGACTTTCCGGCGCCGAGGGCCATGGCCCCCATGGCACCCGGGACGAGGCCCTCCAGGGGCGCCTGGATGGCCCCAGACACCCTCGCGGTGTCGAGGATGTCGCCGTAGCCCTTGGTAGCCCGGATGGTGGGGTCCATCATGGCCGCCCCGGCCGTCTCGTCGGCCATCTGGTCGTAGCCGGCCAGGGTCGAGCCGGCCATCGCCCCAAGTTGGGCACCCTTCAGGCTGCGGGTGGCGATGCCGCCGGCCAGCCCGCCGGCCATGGATGCCAGTGCCGGCTTGATCGAACTGCGCACGTTGCCCAGGGCACCCATGGCCCACTTGGCACCGCTGCCCAGCCCGTCAATGTCGGTGAAGTTCTGTACCGTCGGGGCCCAGGTGCGGGCGAGCTCGGCGGTGCGCCGACCCTCGGCCTCCAGCTGCTGGCCGGCAACGGCGTCGCCCGCTTGGTATGCGCTGGCTGCGTCCCACAGGAGCTTGTTTGCCTGCTCGCCCAGCCCGGCGGCGTTCCACCCGCGGGAGAACTCGCTGGATGCGTCTGCGCTAGCCACAGCCCTGTGTTGAGCATTCGCAGCATCGGCGTCGAATAGAGCTTGTGCTGTCGGTTTAAGAGTCAGAACGCTCTTTGCATCCTTGAGGTCAGCCATCACTTTCCACCCTTCATGCGATCGAGATACCACTGCGGCACCTTTCCGGTCTTGAGGCGACCATTCATCAGCGGCTTACCGTCAGGCCCGATGGTCCCAAAGAACGCCTGCTGCTCGTCAATCGGAAGGCTCCGAATTTGTCCTTCGCTCATGTGCTTGCCGTCCTCTGTCTTGAACCCACCACGCCCAAAACCCTCATTGGCATGCCAAGGCTGAACCTCAGTCCCGACTGGGCTGCTGAACATCCTGTCGTAGAAAGCCTGACCGCCTGCGAGGTTGCTCTGAAGTCGGGCCTGAACCAGCTTGTCGCGAAGGTCCAACGCCGGATCGCCCGTGTTTCCGTACTGCGAGGCAACGCCTTGATTCGCTGACAGGAGGGCGGGGTTTGTCTTCCCATCGACAGTCGAGATGTCCTTCAGACGGCGGTACTCCCTTTCCTCAAGCGCTTGCGCATTGTCGCGGGCGTCCTTCTCAGCTGACCGTTTGTTCTCGGCAATCTTGGCGTTTAGCGAGTCCTGGCGAAGCTGACGGTTGAGATCACGGTCTTCCTGGGCGCCGACGAGCACGGCTCGCTTGAGCCCGAGCTCGGCCTGCACCATGCCCTGGGTGGCCTTGCTCTTCTCCATGTCGGCGAGGACCATGGCTGCGTTGCGGCTGCCACCCTTGACGGCATCGCGCAGACTCTTCTCGGTGGCGGCTTCGGCGGCGATGCCTGCAAGGCGTTGGTCTCCATGTGTAAGACGTGCGACGGCCTCCTTGTCACCGGAGAGCGCCGCGCCGCGAGTGAGCTCGGCAAGACGGTCTTGATCCTTGGCGTTGCGCTGGATGGCATCTGCGTACTGCTGCGTCTTCGACCAGTCGTTGGTCACACTGCCGTCGGCAGCGCGGTAGAGCTGACCGCCACCGGCCCGGTTGTCGCCCGTAAACGTCGGGGTGCCGTTGACATCGGAGACGGAGATGCCCGATCCGTTCAGGCCCTGCTTGGCATTGAAAAGCGCCTGGGCGGCGGCGTCACGGAAACTCGACACACCACCGGAAGCCTTCACGCGATCGGCGAGGGCTGCATTGATCGGGGCCTCGAACTGGTTGAAGTTGCCCGCCTGCCGGGCGAGCTCCACCTCCGGATCGGCCCGTCGGGTGAAGGGGTCCGAGTCGGCGTCAAATGTTGAGTCCTTGACTCGCTGCAGCTCGGGGCTGAGCGGCTTCGGTTGAGCCGACGCTGTTGGCTTGACGACCGGTGCGGCCTGCGTCACTGCGTCCACGCCAGTCGAGGTGCTCCCTCTGAAGTCCAACGGCGTGCCGGCCACGGCTTGACTCACCACACCGTTGGATGTGTCGGACGGGCGTTCGCCACCGAGCCCTTTGATCAGCTTGTCTGCGCCGAAATATCCGGCGACGCCGCCCGCCAGACCGAGAACCGGGACGGCAACCGGGGCAAGCGGCCCGGTTGCCGTCCCAGCGGCCACCCCGACTTTTGCCCCAAGCCCAGCAGACGTCCACCGACCGACATCGCCTGCCACTTCAGCGCCGACATCCAATTTGGTTTTGTTGGGGTCCGTGGCGACGTCAACAACCCCGGCTGCGTCCGCGGCACCGGCAAGCCACGGTGCCGCGCGAATGGCACCCTTGCCCAAAGCGGTTGCTGCCCGCCCAGGCAGACTACTGGAGAGGCTCTTGCCTGCCTTCATCGCGGCGGAGCCATAGTGACGAGCGGCCTCCACAACAGTCTCGCCACCATGGATCGCCCTGATCGCGCCGGTCGCCAACCTGGACATGGTCCCGGGGCGTTGGGGCCCGGAGTTGGGAGGAGCCGGCATCTGGGGCCCGGAGTTGGGAGGAGCCGGCATCTGGGGCCCGGAGTTGGGAGGAGCCGGCATCTGGGGCCCGGAGTTGGGGCCGGGTGGAGGGGTATTGATGGAGGCCCGAGATTCCATACCCCAACGGCCGAACCGAGACCCATCAGGATGATAAATGCCAGTTGACGCGGCGGCCTTGGTGCGAAAATCTCTCTCGATGTTGCTCATTTTGACTCCGTCAGAGTGTGTCAGATTGCCCGATTATAGGGCATCAGAGGCTCTTCGACTCGATGGCCGCCGCCAGGGAGTTCATACCCGCCAAGGCGCTGCCCGCCATCTGTGCGTAGCTGTTGGCCCCGCCGAGGATTACCTGGGCGGCGTCGCTCATGCGCTTATATTCAAGACTGGCGTTCTGCATGACCAGTTCGCTGTCCACCTTGTACCTGGACATCTGCAGCTCACCTGTCGCCTTCACTCGCTCGTAGTTGGCCTTGGCCTCTTCAACCCTGCCCTGTTGCGTTGCAACGTAGCCTTTAAGCTCGGCCTCATAACCCAGAACGTCAGTCTTGACGCGGGTGGCCTCGGCATCGACCAGCGAGTTATAAGCCTTCACCTGTGCATCGTAGGTGCCAAGCAGCGCCCGGTTCTCCATCGATACAGCTTCAGCGGCAGTGCCTTGCGCGGAGATGTGCACTTGCCACGCACGAACCTTTTCTGCGTACCCTTGCGTCTCGGCTTGGTACGCGCGCCACTTCTCGCTGTTGCCCTGAAGTTGCGCCTTGTATGCCTCCCACTCGGCATTCTTACCGTTGAGGGCGGCCGAGTATGCCTGGACCTGTGCGCCAAAGATGTCGACCTTAAACTTCTCGATCTGAGCCTTTGCCACCACACTGTCGACCGCGGCCTTGTACGCGTTTGCCATCACCGACAGGCCGTTCATCCGGGCCGAGAATGCCTGGACCTTCGCCTCGTCGACGCTGACCTGGGCCTTCAGCGCGCTGACCTGGGCTTGATAAACCTCGTACTCGGCGAGTGTTGCCCGGAGCAGCGACTCGAAGACCATGGCCTCGGACTTGTAGACCTCGACTTGCGCACTGGCCATCTTCACACGGATGTCGTAGAGGGCCACGACTGAGTTCAGCACACCCTTTGCAAACTCGAGCGCGTGTCCGTTGAGCTGCACCAGCGTGCCGGCCCACTGCTGTGTCGACGCAAGAACCATCTGGCGAAGCCCAGCCGACTGGGTGACCGCCCACTGAAGGTTCTGCTGTTCGAGCTCAGCCTGCTTGATTGCGATCTCGACTGCCATGCGCGCGTTGTTGTCTGCCGCCGCCTGTCGAGCCTGTACCGCAGCAGAGAACTGCGCACCACCGGGGATCGTAAAACCTCGGCCGGCGCCCTCTTGGTAGGCAGCGTCGCGCACCCTGAGATACTCGCGGGTGTTCTTCTCAGCACCTCGTTCCCAGATCGCCGTTTCGATGTGCGGCGCAAGCGCCGTGCCACCCTCCACGTATTTGGCCAGCCGTGTCTCGATTGCCGACATCTGCTCGTGAAAGCGGGGGTTGATCTTGGTGAGCTGGGCGTCGACGGCCGACTCAAGATCGCTGCGCAGCGACGCAGACTGATCGGCGAAGTCGTGGCGAAATTTCTCCTCAAGCCCTTCTGGTGCGGACAGGTCGAGGTTCGGTTTGGCTGCCGTGAATGCAGGCACACTGACCTTCGGGGCGGCCGGGATGACCACGTCCGTCAGCTTCGGTGGCTCGAACTCAAAGCTGCGAAGCAGGCTCGGCATGTCAGGCACATCAGGCACCGACAACGCAGGGGCGTTGGGTACAGCCATTGTCAGCGCAGTAGGCTTGTTCGGCTCACTGACGGTCGGCTTCACAGGCTCGGAGCCAGGGGCCAGCCCCCCAACGTCGATGTTTGGGATGCTCCTTGGTGTCGGGGCGCCCCCGGGCTCCCTTGGGGGGCGGAATGCCGCGCCAGGAAATTTCGGCGCAGCTTCGCCTTTGAACGGGTTGAAGGTGAGGTTGATACCCTGAGAGGACGGGCTGATTATCGTCCGAGTGTCGAACGCCTTCAGCGAAGAATCGATCGATGCCTTTGCGGAGTCCGCAAGGCTCTTGGCCATCGACTGGGCCTCAGAAATTATGCCGGGTACATCGACTGCCATTTTGGTGCCTCTCGTCAGAGTTTGTCAGAGTGCATTGTATCTTCAAGCGTTATCAGGTGCTCGGCGTGCTCAGATCAGGATTCATGCCAAACTGACCCTGCCCGGCTGCCAGCTTCGGCAGCTTGATGTTTCGCCAACTGGCGAACCGCTGAATAACCATCGGCTTATCAGTAGTGATCGCCGCAACAAACGCGGGTAGGTCGAACTCGCGCTCAAACACCTTGGAGAACGCCTCAACGTGTGTCGTGCGCTCGAACGTCTCGACCGGGTTCCCATCGGGGTCCAACTCGACCCGCCTGTATTCAATGAGATCGAACGGCTCGACCGGGGCATCCGGGTTGTACGGGTTCTTGAAAAAGGCGAACACCGCGAAGTGCCCGTCTGGGTGGGTGCAGATGCCAGAGTGCACCGATGCGTCATAACCATACCGATAGGTGATGTGGTCCCACGCGACACGGTGCAGCCCGATGCAGTGTGCGGCCTCTAGGCTGTCAGGATTGACGGCCCTCCCGTTTAGCCAGGGTGAGCCCGACGGGAGGAATTTGGCCGGTAGCAGCCCATGGCCAAGCGCCAATGAGTCTGTCGTGGTATGGGGTATTGCCGAACCGTGTCGAGTCTCGCCAAAGGCGATAACGTGCAAGCCGAACGGGTCACCATTTCGACTTTGGTGAAACGCCTTCGACAGTGAGCGAAGATCAGACGACACCATGCGGGCGATCGCGTTAGCTCCTGGCGTGGGGTATTCAGAAATGTAATATCTGTAGATGGCCGGCGGGTCGCCGTCATAGGTCGGAAGATCGTCACGCTCGATCCACCGGAACTCATCGAGCATCCGGTACGGTCGGTTTTGCGCAACACAGACGCTCTGCACGTCTGCGAAACCGCGGTCTTGGTTCCTCGTGACGACAAACTCGTCAAACACCGTCGGGGTCGTGTTTCCGAACTCGACATCACCAAACAGACGAATCTCGTCAGTCAGAAGGTCACCCGCCAGCACACCGAGGGCCTCAAGCCTGCTGTCGCAATATGCGTATTGCGCATCGAAATACCAGTAGTTGCTGAGCGTGCGTTTCTCGGTGACGGCGAACTCAAAGTCAGTATCTTTCTCACCCGTGATCGTGATGTGAAACTCGACCTCAAGGACAGCGCGTTCACTGACGCTGACAGGTTCCGCCCCGCCGGCCGCAGCAACCCATGCACCCACGACATCCTCGTTGTAGATTTTGTATTGCGGCCCGTACTCGCGCAGGCAATAGACCGTCTCGCCACTCACACCGTCGCCGCGTAAGAGCGTCGGCTTCTCGGCAACGTGGACAACGGCCACGGCCCGAGTACCTGACGGGTGGAAGTCCCAGATGTAGTGATGCTTCTGGTACTGACGGCGCTCGTCGGCTCCCGGCTCAACCTCAGACCCTGGGTAGTCAGCATAAGGGGCAAGCGTCTGTGCCTCTGGGAGAGGGGGCGCCGCCCAACGATCGCCATACTCAGTGATGGCCCCACGAGGGGCGACGTGCATTGTGCTCATCGACGGGATGGAGATGCCGCTCGGTATGTAGTCCGCGGCCATTACCTTCCGCGCTCGACTTTCGTCGAACGCCGTGAAGACTGGGTCACCCGTCAGGTGGCTTTCAGGGTATGCGTAAAAGTTGCTCTGCATGTCCGTCATGATGACGAACCTCCGCCCGCTCACCTCCATGCACGCAGCCCGGCGGGGCCAGTTCGGCACAACAGGGAAAGGGAAGCCGGATACTGCTTTTTTCTTCTCATACAGCGTGGGCAGCACATCGACACCGACGTCTGTCAGGAAGTCGTGAGGCACAGCACTAGTTCCATCGACGGTGGTGTAGCTCCCCATGAAGTTCTGAAAGTCGAGATCGGCCGACTGCCAAGAGAGGCAGCCGTTGGTCGACGTCATGAAATAAGGCTTGGTGCGGATCGCGTCCTCCGCTTTCACACCGTCGGACCAGGGCCACCAGTGATACTGCGGATTCCGCTGGCCGTTCACAGCCCGGCTGAGTGGGTCTCGAGGAACGATTGGCGACGGCTCGTCCGTGAAGGATGTCGATAACTTGCGCGGACGGAGAACCCATTTGTCATCGACAAACGCAGGGTTGATCTCTGTAGCCCACCATTCGATGGGGAAGGCCGTGACGCTGTCGAGTGTGCTGAAGAACTCATACCCCAGCGTGCCCTCGGCCCTCTCAATGCGAACGAAGTGCTGGTTGATGAACGGGTTGTATTCGATCAGCACTGTCGCGTCGCTGAGCGAGTAGCGCTGGACTCGCTGTGGGCTGTTGAGTAGCTTGAGTGCCCGGAGCTTGGACAAAGCAAAGGGAAGGTACATCTCTGCACCTTCCCCCATCAGGATTTTGTGGACGTTCACCCCTTCACCACCGTTGTCGAGTCGACGATCGCCTCAAGTCGGTCGATCTGAAATGCCTGACCCTCTGTGTTGGTGATCGAGAAGTTGTAATACGTGCCCTTCACACCCAGGCCAGCCCTGGCACGACCTGTCTGGACACCTTGTGTGCTGACAAGGCCGACGGGGTATTCATACTCAACACCCTTGTCGGCAGTGAAGCCGATCTGCAAGTCGGTTCCGGTCTCGCCGACGACATAGACGAATGGCACCCGCTTGATGTTCGTCTTGCCGAAGTCCGTGTAGAACGTCCGCACCTTTGCGATGATGGGCTCACCGTTGTCGGTGTCGCCGGTCAGTTCGTAAATGCCATCGTTCTGAACGCCAAAGAAACGATCGCCGAAGCGAAGGACGTTCTCGAACGCAAAGTTCTTGTACTCGGTGACAGCCCCGGTCGCGAGGTTGATCGCGTAGGCCTCGCGTGAGACGACGACAACTTCTTCGCCGTGGGCGACCAGTGTCAGCGACGGGGCAACGAGCCATGCTTGACCGCTCGGCGCCGGCTGCAGCGACGGGCCAGTGATTTCCCACACAACCCTCTCGTGCACATCGCCGCCTGCCTCAAGGGCGTAGCGCCCGAGAACGGCGAGGTTGGCAACAGCAACGCCGCCCGTCGAGCCACCAGCTGTAATGTCGATGCCTGGGCCGACAAGGTCGGCTTGGGCCCCTGATAAAAGACTGACGCCGTATCGACCTGTGAGATGGAGCTCCGCTGAGCCGACCCCGCCAGTGCTGCCTGTTGCCTCCAGCTGCAACGACGGCAACACCACGTCTCCGCGGAGGACAGGCATGAACACGCCAGTCGCAGAGAGTGTCACCGCCGGGGCGTCGATCAGACCCTGGCCACCGAACGCGCCGGTCATTGTCAGGGCAGGTAGGTCGGCGACCAAGCCTTCGATGGGCAGCTCTGCGCCCTCACCCCTGATCGAGAATGCCGTCGTGATCGTTAGCAGGCCGAGCGAGATGTCGACAGCCTGCGCACCGAAAGCGAACACCTCACCCAGCTCGCCTTCGCCGGAGCCGTACACGTGGTCGGAGCCTCTGGCCTGAACGCGACGGAGGTTCGCAGACCCTGTGGCGACAGCGCCGGTGAAACTGTGACCGTGTGTGCTGGCTGCGGTGAGATAACCGTCGCCAAGCGCCCATGACGGTGCGGAGACCCCACTCTCTGCGTAGCTGGAGAACGAGCCGATTGCGCCGGTGCCGGCCGCATAGTGCTTGTTCGATGCCAGGGCGCGCACCCCGTCGAGCTCCCCAGCGGCGCTCGCGTGGTTTGCTGCACCTGCAAGAACGTCGAAGGGGCCGATGACACCAACACCAAAGTTGCCGACGCCCTCCATGCCGAGCGCGGAGATCGGCCCGAAACCGCCCTCGGCAGTGCCGACGCCTGCGATGATCGCCGCGACCTTGGCGTTGACGATGGTGTCGCCCTTGAGATACATGCTCGACGCGAGGCGGAAGCTCGCGTCGAGGGTGCTCGGCCTACGAGCGATCAGCACGCCGTTCTGGCTGACAAACACGTCGGCGCCTTGGCGCCACATGACGAACTTGTCGCTGCCCCCGTAGGTGCCGAGCTCTTGAACGGTCGCGCCGAACTCCATCAGGCTGAACGAGCCACGGGTGAAATACAGCGCGTGATCGATCGAGCTGTAGCCGATGCCTGCGAAGTGGTCAGCCAAGCCACAGACAACACCAACGACACTGGCCGGCACGAAGAACTCATACCCGCCGTTGCCGGAGAGAATGGGGATACTGACCGCACCAGACGACCAACCCGTTTTGTTGGTCTCGCTGATTGTCGCCGGCGTGCCGGGAGTGCCCGGCGTACCTGGAACCCATATCCTCATACTCGGATCACCTGAGTTTTGCCGTTCGGGTCCACGGTGAGCATGTAGTTCCCGGGCTGGCCGTTGTAGTTCGTGAAGGTGTAATAGACCTGCCCGCCGCCTGTCTGCGAGGTGCTACCGCCGCCGTTCAGCGGCGAAGCCCCGGTGCTGCTCCCTGACACACCGACAGGTGAGAACGGCAAGCCACTGCTAAGCACCTTCTCTGCCACCGGGGGCGTCGGCGGGTCGGCCACTTCGACCCAGAACCCTGGCGACGGTGGGATGGTTGGCGTGCCGGGGGTGATCGACGTAGAAGAGAGGCGCTTGAGAATGCTCACTGGGTCTCCTCGCAGAGGATGCGCTGCGTCCAGAAGATGTCGGGCGGCGCAACACCTATTGTCGCTCGTGAAATCCTGAAGCTCACCGGGTCGTTCCAAGGGTCGTATGCGCTTCCTTTTTTTGTTGAGGTCTGCGCTTCGGATGCAGCACTAAGGTATTCCGCCGTAGATAGATCGCTCGTGCGAATGTCCCCGCCGTCGATGATGTCGACGAACCCTATTGACGATTGAGTAGGTTCGTAGCCGGCAGATGACGCCGTTTGTGTGTAAAGAATGGTGTCGCAGTTGCGTATCGCGTCCTCGTACTGCGCTTTGATCGTGAACGTAAAGTCATCCCCTCCGAATACATCACTTGGAGAAACGTCTGGGGCTCCGTCAGCCATATAGGTGAGGTTGTCTAGTGAGTTGCCGCCGGTCGGACTTTCCTCTGAGAGTGCGTACCCTTCGAAGGTATACCCCAGGTAGCTATACGCTTGGTAAGTATCCCCTTCTAAAACAAAAGGGTAGCTCCCCCACACAGGATCGGGGGTGCGAACCGGGATCGGAAGCCCCTCATCCCCCAGAGCCGTGTATATCGCCCACGCATCGGGATGATTTTGAGGGATCTGCCAGTGTGAGGGGTCAGCTCCTACCACCGTTGATGCCCCTGACGGATACCAACTGAGGAACTGGCCCCACGGCACTACAGAGTCCAGCGCTATGCTGCTGAGGTACGTGAACCAATACGGTTTGAAGGGGATGTCCGGCCCCTCAAACGAAATGTACGACGCCCCCTGGTAGCGAATCACTCCTCTTAGCACGACTTGCATGTGGCCTCCATTCTGCTGGTTTGCTCCCTAGTGACAAGCCGGTGCCCCTGCCTAGCGTGCATGCGCCAGACATACCCCTCGAAGTCCAGCTGAAAAGGATGGAGCTTCCGCACCAAGAGCCGGTCGCACAGGTACGGGTGATCAGGCAACGTCGCCAACACCGACTGCACCAACTCGCGGCGGTACACCGTCAAGTGGTGTGCCCCCTCGCGTTTCCCCGCAATACGGTCACCCCACAGTCGCTGCTCCAGCGTCACCACTGCCGGATAGCGCTTCAGCGCTCGAAGGCACGCATCCATCACCCCCGGGAGCACATAGTCGTCGCTGTCCACGTAGCTCACGAATTCGTGCTCGCCCAGGGTGTAGGCGTGCGCCCGCCCTGCCCCGACGTTACCCTCGACACCCTGGACGACATGGACCGTGCAGTTCTCCCCTTCGAGAGAGCGCAGGCACTGATCCAGCCATTCCTGGCGGGTGCCTGAGTAGGTCAGGACATGGACGTCGATCACAGCAGCGTGGCGGTGTAGTAGTCGATCGTCTGCGGTGCGCCAGACGTCAGGTTCGTGTTGGAGATGTTGAGGTCGGCACCGATCAGACCGACGGAGCCCTGCAGTCGCGCTTCGCTGGTGCTCAGGCTGCCGGTGTCGCCCGGAGCCACGAAGCGGTAGTGAGTGGCCGTGCCGGTGGCGACGTTGGTGCCGCTCCACACCTCGGCCGCAGCCTTGCTGATGGTGCCCGCGGCTGCGGCTGCGGCAAACGTCAGGCCGGTGGCCGTGCCGTTCAGAGACACCTCGCAAAGCAGCGTGCCGGTTTCGGCGGCGTCGGCGTCTGCAGGCAATGCACCAGCGAAGATGCGGACCTTACCGCCGTTGAGCGCAGCCTTGAACGAGCTGGTCGCCAGAACGGCGTTCTTCAGCCCGGTGGAAGATTTGAGAGCCATGTCGAATCCTTATCGCGCGGGAAGGGTGAAGGCGAACACGTCGATGGTGTTCGGCGAGTTCAGCGTGATGGACAGGTTGGTCAGGTTGACATCGCCGCCGGAGCTGGCGATCGAACCGTCGATCCGAGCTTCGGTATCCGACGCGTTCGCCGGGTTACCTCCGGCCGGGTAAAAGCGGAACCAGCCGGCGGTGCCGACAGCCAGCCCGTTGAACTTCCAGTTCTCGGCTGCGGCCTTGCTGATCGTGCCAGTGGCCGTAGTGTCGAATGTCAGGCCGGTCCCAGCACCATTCACCGTCACGGTTCCCAGCAGCGTACCGGTGGCGCCGTTGTCGGCCGACACGGGCTGCGGGCCGGAGTAGATGTTGATCTTGCCCAGGTCGAGGGCGCCTTTGAGGCCACCACCGACGCCGCCGTTGAGCAACTTGGCCCGTATACCCGTTGAAAGTTGAACTGTCATTGTCATTACCTCTTGTTGAATGCGGCCCCGCCGCCTTTTAGAACCACGACGAAACGGCTATAGCCATGCTGGTTGAAAACTGAACCTGCGGCATGCACCCCAGGGGCGACACTCACGTTAGATTCTGTCAGATTCTCGAACGGTGCCACACGACACAAACCGCGCTTCGACCAGAAATACAGCTTGTCATCCGGCCCCCAGTCTGGGTTTTGGCCCTGTACCGCGCCGTAATCCGCCACCGAAACGAGGTCGGTCTGATTATACAGAAACACCTGTCTCTCAGTAGAGAGCATCAGATAGCCTGACCCTTTGGGCTCCGTGGCGGCGATTTGAACCACCCTACCTGGGATTTGCAGGAAGGAGCTGTTCAGGTTGAACAGATGAAAACCGAGGGGTTCGCTGAACCACACAACTGTCATGTCCTCCTCGGGCATGTACTCGGCTGCGTAGAAGCGACCTTTGTAAAACGCGACCTTGTCGGCCCCGTCCGGTGGGGGGTCGAGGAACTGGTTTGTGAGCTCTCGTCCGCCATGCAACGAGGCAAACGTGAACGCTGACGTGGTGCTCGGCACAACCGCCTCAAGCCGGAACACGCCACCCTGGGCCGCCACATAGATGGCCGTGTTGCAGCCGATGTCCGTCGGGATTCCTTCAATCGAGAGCCCGCCATCAACGCACATGACGGCCGTCGACGGGCTGGCCCCGCCCTCTCGCCCGAGCGCGTCGATGAAGGCGAAGCACACCTGATAGACGCCCGGGGTAAGCCCGCCGCTGGCGTTTCGAACGACCCCACCTGTCGGTGTCTTCACGCCCCAGTCACGCACCTCGCCGTTCGAGGTGATGATTAGCTTCACGCCGGCCGAGACATAAACCTCGCCGTTCGCCTCTGCCCAGAACGCTTCGCCGTGCAACCCTGTGGCCAGCTCAACGCGGCTACCATCCTGATTGACGACGAACAGGGTGCCGCTATCAATGATGTAGAGCCTGGAGAAGTCAAACGTCGAGAAGCTCGACGTGATGTGTGTGCCTTCCGAGAACGGGGTGAAACCTGACCGACGGGCCAAAAGACCTGCGTCGTTGATGTCGACGTTCTCGGCTTGCTGGAGAAGCTGCCACGTGACAGGGGCGAGGCCTTGCCGCCCCGGATAGCCGCGCAGCGTGTCCGCCGTGTTGTTGAGCCCTGCAAATGTTTTCAGGGCGACCTTGTCTCGATTTGAATCCACGCCTGCAACGCGCATGACAGCTCCTTAGATGTGGGTCCGCCGACCCTTAGTGAGCGGAGACTGCTCAGGGTCGGCGGTGGCTGGGGGTTAGGTCCGGTCGATGGGGTCCGGTCAAGCAGCCATCCCCAGCTGGGCTTATTGCTTGATCAGTGCGTCGAGTCGTAAACACCCTCGACGAAGATTCGTTGCTCTGCAGACCGACGCTTGGTCAGGCCGTTGCTCGGAACGAGCTTTCCTTTGACGCGAACTTTGTTCCAACGGGCAAACTGGCCGGCGCCCTTTTCAACCCAACCCTGGTTGATCATGCCCACCAGGGTCGACCCGTTGACCGATGACTCGCCGCAGTTAAAGGCCAGACTCACAAGCGCGTCGAACTGCTGTTGAGTCAGCTTGACCGTCACGCCTCTCTTGACAGAGCGTTCTGCGTCGATCAAATCGATCGCCATGATCCGCGCAGCTTCTTGCTCGGTGATGATCTTCGGCGGCACCTCGCCGGGCTTCTGCAAATGACCGTAGCCCCAGGTGAGCAGGTTGCCCTGATCCAGATAGGGCTTGGCCGCAAACTTCTCCCAGGCACACACGAAGCTGATCAGCTTCGGGGATGAGCGCAGCTCGTCGTTCATTTAGCGGCGTCCTCGAAGCGCTTCCTGGCCAGCTCTTCAGCCAGGAAGACAAGGCGTGTGCCCATGTGGCCCCCGATACCGGCTGCGACAGCGCAGAGGCTCGCCGGCAAACCAAGGCCGTCGCCGGCCATGTATGAAGCGAGACCGACAACGCCGGAGATCAGCATCTCCCCGAACAGCTCGGCGATGTTGAAGATGCGGGTGTGCCCCGCTTTCACCTTCGAATACCAGTTGATGAAGCCGCCTCCGAAGGCCATGCCCATGGCGAGCACCCAGGTTGCGGTTGTCCAGTTTGTGGGGTCTTTCTCAGGCATCACAGCCCTCCGTATTGCACGGTGCGCACCTTGGACCGGTAGCGGTCCATCTCGGCTTTGGCCTCGGCGCAGGTTTGAATGAAGGCCGCGCGGTGCTCGTCCGACGCCCGTTTGTTGTACGTCTCACTGTCGCGCTTGAGATATGCAAGGTGCTTCATCCAGTCCAGCAGATGGATGTGGTAGTCCTCGTTCACTTCGCTGAGCGTGTGCGTCTCGTCAACAATGCGGGTGAGCGGAAGGCGATAGACCTGCAGCAGGGCGACGTCGTCGGCGGCCGGCGGGCTAACCCACTTGACCTTTCCGACCTCGCTGCCGATGACCATGTAACGGACCTCGCCTGGTGCGCGGTCGTTATAGAGAAACGATGAGACGCCGTAGTCATCTCTACGCATCAACCCCTGGTCGGTCCAGTTAGCGATGGCGATCTCTCGCCCGTCGGACTCGCGCTGGGCCTTGTCGAAGCGAAGGATGAGCGGGCTGATGGTTGCGATCTCCTCACCGGCGACAATGTCCACCCGGGTCAGTGGGGAGGTGAAGTCGTGGATGCCGCCGGTGAGGCGGACAAACCGGCGGTAGGCTGCTTCTGCGTAGCGAATCGCCTCGGCTCGGGACCAGAGATATGGACCCACATCGTCAAGGACGTCAGAGCGCCACGCTTCGATCAGTTCGCCGGCGTTGACCATTACTCAGACTTCGCGGCTTGGTAGGCCAACCATGCCTTCTTGGTTTCATCAGCCTCGGGCTGGAAGCCGACGATGGCCTTGATGGCCACGGGCTTCGGCACACCACCAGCGTTGAAATCCTTCGAGCTGTTGCGCTCGACGAGGTCTTCGATGGCGGCCTTGATCAGCTCTTCGCGCTCGTGGCCCTGGGGCTCCTCGGGCAGGCGCTTCTCTTCTTCAAAGCCCTCGCCCTGCTCACCATCGACACGCTCTGCGCCGATGCCGACCACCTCGGGCACGAGGATAAGCTGCACCGGACGGGCCACGCCTTTCTCGAAGCGCACGGCGAGGCCGGTCTTGGAGATCAGGGTGTGATTCCGGTTCAGTACGAAATGGGGGAGTTTCACTTCACTCATCGTCTTCTCCTTGCAAGCTGAGCCCCGAAGGGCTCAGCGGTTTGGCTTAGTTGGTGACAGCTTCGTGGATGCGACCGTCGAGGGTGTAGGTCACGCGCACCCGGGCCTTGCCGGCCGTGGCGTTGGCCACGGTGTAGGCCAGGGTCAGGCGGATGTTCGCGCCGTCGTTGCAGAGCAGCTGGGTCACGTTGCTCAGGGTGAGCGCGGTGCGACCGGCAGTCTTCAGATCGACGGCGTTGGCCAGGGCGGTGGTCGAGCCGGCGATGCCGACGGACAGGGTGGCGGCGGTGGAGCCTACGTATGCCTGTTCGACGATCACCTCGCCGCCGGTGATGACGGCGCCGCGCGGGATGAACATGCCGTCGAACACGACGGTGTTGGCCACGGGCCCGGTCAGCAGGGTCTCGGCCGGATCGGTCGAGGCAGCAACGGTGGAACCGAAGGTCTTCTTGGCGCCGTCGGCGCTGTCCACCACCCAGTTCTGGTGAGTGAGGACAAACTCTTCGACGAGCAGGTACTGGGCGCCGCGGGTAGCTTGCAGTTTGGGCATGTGCTTCTCCTTATTGAGCCACGTCGACTGCGATTAGACCGAAGTCTTCGACAGTGCCGCCGCTATACTGGGAATAGAACTTCGGCTTCAGGAAGCCGAGAATCTTGCCGGTGCTGATGCCCTGCTGGTTCTCGTAGTCGAAGCCCTTCTCGACCCACTCCGGGTTGCCGATGTCGGCGAAGCCCAGGGCCTGCGCGCCACAGAACAGCATGCGGCAGCCATCGACGGTGCCGGTGGAGCCCCACTTGGCGCCGGAGGCGGCGGCGCGGGTGTTCGGGACGTGACGGAACTCGTGGATGTAGAGGTCGTCGATGCGAACGGTGCCGCCGGTGAAGAGCGGGTTGCCCTTGTCACGCGGCATGGCGTGGCGCAGGTTCAGCAGGTAGGTCGGGTCGAGCTTGAGCTTGGCCATGGCCTGCGGGCTCAGGTAGATGTGGAAGGTCTCCTGGCCACCGTTTTCCTTGACGCCACGGATGTAGTTGTCCTTGGCATATGCCTTCAGCTGGACAAAGAGCTCCCAGCACGGGGTGTCGGCGGCGAGGAAGCCGGCCGAGGTGTTGGTCTTCTGGCTCGGGGGCAGCAGGCCGCCGGATGCCTTGTCCCAGGTCATCAGGCGCTTGGAAGTCGGCGCGGTGACGTCGGCGGCGAACTCGAGATTCACCATGTCGGAGCCAGGGCGGACACCGCCGGAGTTCCTGTTGGAGTAGCTCATGCCGGCCAGGGTCAGGAAGGCCATCTGGTCGATGCGGTCGGCCAGCCAGTAGGCCAAGACGTCGCGACTGTTTTCGCGGAAGGTGACGACGGACTTCTGGTCAGCCATGCGACCTTCATGCCGGTTGGCGTGGCGAATCTGGTCGATGCGGATGACCTGATCGAAGGACTTCATCGCCTCTTCGTTGCCTTCCAGGGTGCGGTCACCGGCAACGCCGTCGCCTTCGAGGTCGGCCAGCAAGGTGATGACTGCGCGGGCGCCCTTCTCGGACTTCTTCAGCTCGGTGATGTGCTGGATGACCGAGTTGGAGTCAGAACCAGAGAACTGGTTGACGAAGGAATAGTTGCGGGCTTGGCGCCACAGGTCTTTGGACCAAGTGGTCTTTTGCTCATTGGTGAGCAGGGCAAAGTTAGTCAGACTCATTCGGAACCTCCGTTATGTGTGAGCCGTGGATTTCGCAGTGCGCTTTCGCGCCCCAACACACTCTCGCGGTGTCTGCGTCTGCCTGTGTCGCTGGCAAAATGCGAAGAACACGGCCTTAACGAGGTCGAGTCGCCCACCTGTTCGCCGGTGGGTTGCGAGGTGACATGCTACAAACCGCCTGTCAGGGTTGGCACCTTACGGGTGCCATTCGGTTGCGGTGACTCTAACAGAGAGCGTCAGAGCTTGCAACGGTCATGCTTGACAAAGGATCACCTCCCTTCTCAGCTGCGATTCGTATCATTCACGTGATTCACGAAAGCCTGTGCCATGTGGGATACAGAGTTCCCAGGCTTGCAGGGTAGATACACCTCGGTCCCGGAGCGAAGGGTGACAATCACTTTTGAATCTGCTATCGCCACCGAGGTGACGTCGCTGGATTCGATCCAGCGGTCATTGTCGATTCGGATGAGGCTCATTAGACCACCTGCCAGTCTAAAGCGAGCATGTCCTGTTGACTCGGCACCCAACCGGGCTGCATCTTGCTGTCAACAGTCTTCATCCCGATGCACGGTTGCATGTCGAACCCGTTGCACATGGCGTTTCCTGGCTTGATGTGGCAAAGCCACATACCCTTTCCGTTCCAGCCAGCCCTTGCGACGCGAGAGCCCTCATTCAGCCGTTCCAGCGCCCAGCCAAACGAACCCACGACGGTGTAGGCCTCGCGAAGAACCGTCACCCTGCGAAGGAGGGCGTCGGTGTCACTGACCATGAGCATATCCATCAGCGCCAAAAGCACATCTCGCCGGGCAGCCTCCTGCTCGTCGCGATGCTGGTTTTCGTCGCCGCGGGCCTCGCGGTGGCGCAGTTCGGCCAGCAGATAGCCTTCAAACGCCCAGGCGGCATCGAACGCCTTCTCGTAGGCGTATTTCTCGCCAAGCTCCTTGTTGAAGTTCTCGACGCTCACGCAGCTGGATTCGCCGCGAACGGTGAAGCCGTTCTGCATCGTAAGCTGACAGATGGTGGTTCGACCGTCTGGCATCACCACGTAGTCGGCGGCGATGATGCGCTTGCCCAGGTGCTCGCGAGTCACTTTGGTCGGGGTCGGGGTCGGGGTCGGGGTCGGGGTCGGGGTCGGGGTCGGGGTTGTCATCTTCATCAGTCCACGAAG
>Ga0209277_10000523_pt1 | contig 19294 bp, 17 predicted proteins | sample JI81AbrownDNA_FD_187503 | JGI IMG/M metagenome (GOLD analysis project Ga0209277, IMG submission 187503) | Wastewater effluent complex algal communities from Wisconsin, to seasonally profile nutrient transformation and Carbon sequestration -... | ecosystem: Engineered > WWTP > Effluent > Algae... | reverse complement strand
CAAATGGATCGCGGTCCCTTTTGACCAACAATCCTTGCTCGAAGAAGTCGGTATCAAAAATAGTGACAATGCGAATGACGCCATCAATAAAGGCCCACTCGCTAAAACTCAACTCATCACCTCCGTCCGCCAAGAAAAGAAATGGAAGAACGCCGCGGGCCAAGACATGATTCGCCTCACTGGTCGCTTGAATCCGGCCATTGCAACCATTCTCTACCAAGAACAGGTCAAACAAGCGAAAAAAGACTATCCTGTTGGTGCCATGAGAACGACGCGTTTGAACGAGCTCTATAAAGACTACGTCAAATCACTCGCTGCCGTTAAAAGCGTTTATCTCGCGGCAAATATCAATACGACAACGAAACAATTTGAACGCATCGAATTCAGCGCCAAAATCACCGAACCAAAAGAAGAATGTACCTGGAATAGCAGCTACACCAAAGAAAACTGTAAAAAAGTTGGCACCACCGAGACCACGGTCAAAGGCGGTATCAATCTCAAAAAAGACTCCGGTGCGCCGGTTATGGCCCCAGCCGAGTTCATGACCATACAAGATGTCATGGCGTATCTCGAGAGCCAATTACCTACTCCTGAGCCCTTTGAGCTCTTCGGCGAGACCTTAGAAACCGAAATGGCACCGTAGCCCTGTCACATGTTATTCGACATGACAATACCCTTGTCATTTCGAGCCTAGCAGAAACCCCTTCACAAAATCGTGGAGGGGTTTTATAGTCCCGGCGGAGGTCATCATGTTTCATCCCAGAATCGCTCTTTTGGTCGAATACACCAACCGCATCGAAGAACCCAATCACTCGGCTATGCGCCGCCTCTTGCTCGCCGAGGGCGAACGCATCGCCCTCTCGCCCGGGTCAACCCATAACCACCAAACATGGCCTGGCGGCTATGTCGACCACATGGTCGGCATGATCGAGGTCGGCCAAACGGTCTACGGGTACTCAAGAAAGAAGCACGCCTTCTCTTTTGGCGACTTGGTACTCGTTGTCTTGCTTCACGACATCGAGAAGCCCTGGAAGTACGTGGACAAGCCCGAAGGCACCCAACGGGTCTTCAATAACCCGGCTGAAATCAAAGCCTTCACCCAAGAGATCGTCCAGCACTTCGGATTCGTCCTGAATGACCAGCATCTCAATGCGCTGAAATATGCGCATGGCGAAGGCGACGACTATCGCCCTGATCAGCGCGTCAACGGTCCTTTAGGAGCCATGCTCCACATCTGCGACTACTACAGTGCTCGCATCGAATTCGATCGACGCATTCTGCCACCCCTCGAGGGCTAACGCACGCGCTTCAAAAACGCCTGCTCATCAAGCACAGGAACCCCGAGTTTCTGTGCTTTTTCTATCACCACTTCTTCCACTGATACGTCTTTTGGCTAATGTCATAGCCATTAAAGTTTGTTGGATGGACGGCTTTGCCCTGTATATTGTTTGGCACTTCAATTCTCGATAGCTTGCCACCGTCACGCAAAGGCTTCAATACTCCCGCAATCGACGGACGATTCGTTGAAGCCTGTGATGCTTCATCAACGACAATCGCTACTTTGCGTCCCATCTTCTTGGCAACACCTTCGACATAACTCATGAGCTGATCGACAAAGGCTTTTGGCATGAGACGGTTGATCGTGTTCTCGAGAGGATTCATGCCGCGCATGATGAGTACAGGGTTATCTTGAGCATCCTCCGCTTCAATAAGAAGACAAGATCCGACAAGCTTGTCTTTGATGGGATCAGGAGGGATAGGATTGTCTTGCTCATCTTTTTCTTTGAGTACGAAAGTAAGTGAGGTGATGTTAGGAAAATCTTTGGCGATATTGTATTTGCTTGCCCAGCAGGCATCGCTGATATGACCTGAGAACTCAAGAAGCGTGCCTCTAGATGGGATGATTTCGATAGACTGGGTTTCGGTACCTGCTTGAATGGCGCGTTCAAAGGCTTCAGAAGCCTTTTTGATTTGAGGGGTACGCAAAATACGCTCACCCGCATGACGAAGTTCTTTTTCTTCTTTGGTGAGAGGTTTTTCTTGACCTTTACCGAGAGCGAGCGTTTCTTGAATAAGCACATGGTCAGTGAGATTAAGCAAGGTATTTGCTTGATCACGGGTGATACCCTCTTCTTGATCAGCTTTAGGGATCTCAACGTCAGGCAAGCGCAAAACAGAAACCGTAGAGAACAACATGCGAACAGCACCACGATATGGATCAAGAGCTTCTTCGCCTTTTGCCAAGGTTTCTGGCTTAAGCAAAGCGCGAAGAGCTTCAACCGAGGTTTCTTGGTTGGTTTGATCACCAAAGATACGTTCAATGCTGCCATTGAGTGATTCGGCCTGAAATGAGACAAAGACATCAATGAGACGTTGCTTGGTTTCAAGGCCTTTGAGACGACCTTGTTTCTGGCGGTCATCCATCTCGGTTGAAGCGGAGATGCGTTCGCGCTCTTTGTTAACGAAGGAAGAGAGATTGGTGACAGCGTTACCAAGTGACGCGTCAAGCGTTGATTGCATGCGTTCAAGGGCGGCGGGGCGCGTAGCGGGGTCACGAAGTTGAGCGGCGAGAAATTGAGCGCCCTCTATGGCGGTAGCCACCGTTTTTACACCATCAATAGCTTCTGGTTCTTGAACGACTTTGGCAGTTTCGGTGGATGCTGTCGGAATATCGAGAAAGGCGTTCTGGTAGGCAAAATGGGTTCTGGTGAGGCCAGCTTCTTGGTTATGTCGTACTATATCCAACGTTTTCAAAAACTCATCATCACCATGTTGTCCGAATTGCGAACCCTCAAAACGAATTTGTTTTTTGAGAAAGCTTGTAAAAACCGGCATATCAGCAATGCCTTCATGAATTTCTTCTTTGCGAATGAAAGCGAAGACTTCTTCACGAAAGCGAGCACGGAGAGATTCGAGGCCATCTGAACCAGGGTGCTCGATACCAAGGATACGAGCTTCTTCAGGGATACCATCTGCTTGTTTTGAAGTTAGCATGGATTCATAAAGCTCAATGCCCTCGCGAGTGACATGGGCCCCGAAGTCTCGCAAAGCAAGGTACGAAGCCTTGGCAAGAATGGGCTGTTCCTTATTCTGGAGGAAGTCTAAATCTTGGAGGCCGAGAGCAGGGGCATTAGAGACGAGTGTCGAGAGCGTAAAGAGACTACGTTCTTCAAGAGCTTCTTTCAGCTTTGCTGTGGCGTATGAACGAAATTCGGTGGGAGAGAGACCGAGCTCACGAGAATAGGAGACGAAGAGAATAACCCCATCAAAACTATCGTTAGCAATATGACTCTTGAGGGATTCTTTCACGATCGCTTCAAAATCCTCATTCATCAAAATGCCGGCCTCAAAAGCTTGAGAGAGCGCTTTGCGAGCATAGTCAATATGACCAACAGAGAACATGTGCTGCACTTTTTGAACCACGGTAGCTTTTATTTCTTCTGTTTGAAAATCTTCTTTGGCAGCAAGTCCTGCTTCGACGGTCTGAGCAAGGACACCGAAGAAGGATGCAAGGGCAGTGGAAGAGATATAACTCATCACCCCTTGATTGGCCGCCGCCTTTATTTCTTCTGTTTGAAAATCCTCCTTCATCAAAATACCGACTTCTGTCGCTCTGGAGATTATTGGAAGAGCGTAACTGATACTGCCAGAGGAAAGCCCAACGTTCACTGCTTCGATAGTTACGGATCTGAGCTCTTCAGGTGAAAAATCTTCTTTCGTGACAAGTCCGGCATTGATGGCTTTAGCGAGGCCGGAGAGAGCTTTATCGACCTTTCCGCTGAAAAATTGATTCTTCACGCTTTCAACCAAGGCGTTATGAAAATCTTCTTTAGTAGCAAGTCCGGCTTTAATAATTCGAGAGATTGCAAGGATGGCGTTGTCAATAAGGCCATTGGAAAGATCCCTCTTCACATGCTCAAGCACGACGGATTCAAACTTTTCTGAGAGAAGATTTTCTTTGGTGCTAGCACCAGCTTCGATAGCGCTGGAAAAAATTGAGAGAGCGATATCGACACGACCCTTAGAGATCCAGCCTTTCATACTCTCGGTCAAAGCGCTTTGAAAATCTTCTTTCGTAGCGAATCCAATTTGGACGGATTGAGAAATAACGCCGAGAACATGGTCTATCTTATTTTTGGATAACTCGCTCTTCACGCTCTCGATGGCGGTGGATCGGAGCTCTTCAGGTGAAAAATCTTCTTTCGTGACAAATCCGACTTCAATGGCTTTCGCGAGTCCAAAGAGGGTGTGATCAACATCACCAAAAGAGAAGCTACGCCTCGCCCTGTCGACAATGAAGGATCCGATCTCTTCTGAAAGAAAATCCTCTTTTGTGGCAATACCAGCTTCGATGGCTTTGGAGAAATTAGAGACGGCCTCTGCAACGTAGCCCCTAGAAACCAAGGTCATTATATCTTCGATAACCTTAGCTCTGACCTCCTCCTTTGACTCACGCTCTAAATCTGTCTTTTTAATTTCAACAAGATCAACCTGATTTACTGGAGCTTGTTGATGACGAATCTCAGCTTCATCACCATCTACAAAAGTAACCTCTTTTGCAACACTCAGAACCTCTTGCTTAAGAGTTTCTTGTGTAGACTTAATACCTGGATAGCTCTCCATAAACTTCATAGATGCTTCGCCATAGGATACCTTGTTTGCCAACAGATAGAAACCCTCACAATACTCAAGACTACTTCATTTTCTTCAAAAACGCCTGCTCATCAAGCACAGGAACACCCAGTTTCTGTGCTTTTTCTAATTTTGAACCGGCTTTATCACCTGCAACAACAAAACTTGTGAGCTTAGAAACGGATTCAGAAATATCTCCGCCAAGATTGCGAATCAATACCTTCGCATCATCTCGCGACATCGTCTCTAGCGTACCGGTCAGCACCCACGTCGTCCCTTCAAGTTTACCGCCAGCGGCACGAGGCTTTTCATAATGGATCTTCATCGCCTTATGCAAGCGTTCGGCACGTGCTGAATCTTGCTTATCTTCAAAATATTCGCGAATGGCTTTTGCAACAACCTCACCAATGCCTTCGACGTTTTGCAGTTCTTCTTCGGATGCTGTGACGAAATCATCGTACTTAGTAAACGCTTTCGCTAAATCACGCGCTGTCTCTTCGCCGACATGGCGAATGCCAAGCGCATATAAGAAACGCGGATATGCGATCTCACGCTTTGATTGAATCTCATCAAAGAGCTTTTGCGCGGATTTTTCAGCGAAGCCTTCAAGTGATAAGAAGTCACCTTTTGAAAGCTCAAAGAGATCTGCCGGTTCATGGACGAGGCCGGTTTGGACGAGCTGTTCGACGATTTTATCACCAAGACCATTGATATCTGCCGACATGCGGCCAGACATATGCAGAATGCGCGCCACCTCTTGAGCAAAACAATTCTTATTGGTACACATGGTCGCCACTTCACCTTCGACGCGTGTGACCGCTGAATCACAAATTGGACACTTAGCTGGCATCTTGAATTTCTTTTCTTTACCGGTACGCAACTCCGTCAACACTTTGATGACTTTTGGTATGATATCGCCCGCTTTTTCAATAATCACCGTATCACCTATGCGCACGTCTAAACGGTCAATTTCATCTTGATTATGCAAAGAAGCACGCGAAACCGTGGTACCTGCGACTTGTACCGGGTCCATGATCGCTACCGGCGTCAAAGCACCCGTGCGACCAACCGAGACTTCAACCTCACGTACAACCGTCGTTACCTGCTCAGCCGGAAACTTCCATGCAATGCAGGCGCGGGCGGTTTTTCCGACGACGCCAAGCGATTCAAAAAGCGCATCATCATTCACATTCACGACAATGCCATCAATCCAGTACGGCAACTTTTCACGCTTCTTGCCAATTTCGGCAAAAAGTTTTTCGACGTCATCGAGGTTCTTGCAATACCTATTTGCCGGATTTTGCGGAAAGCCCAAAAGCGTCAATACCTCATGCGCTTGCTCATGCGTGGTGAATCCGATATCGCTAATCAATGAATAACCAAAGAAGGACAATTTGCGCTCAGCAACAATCGAAGGATCTAGCTGGCGGATCGTCCCCGCCGCCGTATTGCGCGGATTCGCATAAAGCGGCTCTCCCCTCTTTTCTTGGAGCTTATTGATGAGTTCGAGTTGTTTGCGTGTAAGATAAATCTCTCCTCTGATTTCAATCCGGCCCCCTCGCCCCGAATCATCCCTGCCCTTCTTTGGGAAAGAAGGCTGACTGAAGAAGTCACGAACGCGTTTTTCATCCAGTTTACCGTGATGCTTTTTCAAAAAAGCATTCACTTCTTTTTCTTCAGGTGTACGCAGTACAAGCGGCACCGCTTCGACCGTACGTACATTATGTGTAACGTCTTCTCCTATCATCCCATCGCCACGCGTTGACGCTTCAACGAGTTCACCATCTTGATACACTATTGAAACAGCAAGACCATCGAGCTTCAACTCGGCAAAAAAATCAAAATTGGCCGACGAAAGCTTTTGAATGCGTGCCAACCAAGCCTCTGCCTCTTCGCGAGAAAAGACATCTTCAATCGAGCGCATCGGCACCTCGTGGCGTACTTTCTTGAACCCCTCCATCGCCACACCAGCCACGCGCTGAGTTGGCGAGTCTTTGGTGATGAGATCAGGATATTCTTGTTCGAGTGTATAGAGCTCATGTTTCAAGGCATCCAAAGCACCCTCGCTGATAGAGAGGGCGTCCAACACATGTTGCTCATAGCGATAGCGGTTAATCGCCTCGCGCAATTTCTCAATACGAACCTTCGCGTCCTGCTTATTCATGCAGGTAGATTATCAGCCATGAAGCGCCTGGGCAAACCAGGCGAGTACTCGTCCACCGCTCAAAAATGCCAATAAAACTCCACCAAAGAGCATTGGCGCAAAGGCCACGCGGCGCAACCCCATAAAGAGGCCGACAATGGCCACTACGACCCCAATCACGACATAAGTAAAGTACCAGGCCTCAAGACTCGCAGAAACGCCTAAAACCGCGCCTGTTGCTGCGGTAAGCCACAAATCAGCAAACCCCATCCATCGACCCTGAGATAAAAACCAAAGACCACCTGTCCACGCCAACCAAAAGAGAGCTCCTAAAAAAGCATCGGTTGCGCGACCAGTTACAGCTGACCATGCCAAAGCCACTCCTAAAAAAGCCCAAAGCGGCTCAAGGGGTAACATGAGTTTTTTTGCATCAACAAAGGCCGCCCATCCTAAAAAGATCAGGAGGACGGCCCAAGGTACCCATTCAATAATTGGCATTAGCGTTCAGCGTCTTCACTATCGATGCCGGTGGCATGCGCATAGTAAACGTTTGGATCACCAAGCTCCGTTTTCGTCTCCGTTTTAAAACGGATCGAATAGCCGTTCGCACCGCCGCGATAGCGGTAAAATTCATTACCTTTTGGAGGTGTTGGGATACGGTCGAGATACACGGCGCTTTGCGTTGTTTGACGGCCGATGAATCCGTTTGCGGTAAGCATATCAGCATTGTTCCCGGCTTTACCGAGCTCAATCCCACCAGAAAGCGGATAAGAAGCTTTTTCTAGCCAATATTGGCCAAGTGCCGCACGCAAGGTGCCAACATCAGAAAGACGCTGAGCATCACGGGCGCTTGCACGCGCACTGTTTAATGAAAGAATAGCCAGCGTCGCAAAGAGTCCAAAGACCGCGACGACGATGATAGCCTCAAGGGCATTAAAAGCAGATCGATAACGCATAACCGCATTATACCACAGCAAGCTGTCTCTCAATATGATGAACGAGATCTTCGATAGGATGCTGGTTTTTTACCAAATACTGATTGGCGCCGAGGGCAAAGGCGCGCGCCACATCTTCGCGATCACAGAGGCGCGTTACCATGAATACCGGAATCATAAAGGTCTCGCTATCGTCGCGGATGCCTTGCAATACCTGAAAACCGTCCATGCCAGGCAAACCGATGTCTAACAAAACAAGTTGTGGTGTTTTTTCTTTCACCTTACGCAAACCGTCTTCACCATTCGTTTCATGAAAAACACGATAACCCAATGACTCCAAGCGTGAGCTTACGATGGAGGCATAAAAACGATCGTCTTCAATAATGGCAATGAGGGGATTTTCCATAGACTACGCATGGATATGAACCGGAACATCGGCATCTGCTGCCGTCTGCCACCAGGCAGGACGCGTACTCGATGTTGAGACGAGGACGGTACCCCCGAATAATGCTTCATGCAAGGCGGACTCAATCGCCTCTTCGTCCGCATCAACAATCACTAATGCCTCCTCGGGCGGATTCATAAGGTAGTGCTCCATCACATAGGCGTCAGGCTTCACAAAAACATAGATGCCCGACTGACCTTCTTTGAGGTGCGCAAGCGCCTCTGACTGCTCGACAGGGTGACTCGCTGCGCGTTTCACTGCACGAATCAAACGGATGCCCTCATGCGCATGGGTCCGAAAATCTTTGACCACCCAACCCAAGCGATTACCCCAACGACGCAATCGCATTGCTAAAGCGGGATAGAGGGCCTTTGGTAACTCAGTGACATCAGACGATTCGCCGAACAAGACACGCACCGACTCGCGCGTTGGCACAAACACGATTTCATAAACCTCTTTTTCAAATGCCTGACGCAAAACAGCTTCAATCTCGGTATTCAATGAACGAAGCTTTGTCTGTGGCATTTTTTGGCGTGAGGCGAGTCCGTATTCTTCTGGAGTTGTACCGAGCGAAGCGAGCTCATCAATAAAAAGAGGTTTCGGCACCAAACACGTACCCAAAACGGCCTGCTCGAGCGTGCAACCTTGCTGTAATAAATCCATCACAAGTGCCCGGGACTGCCCATCAAGCAGCCCTTTAGCTTGCATACCATCAAGCATGCGGCGGTCGAGCGTAGTCATCATGCGTCTTGGTCGCGCATCGCACAGCCCACGGTCACCGCAAAACGCGGACCTAACTCTTCAAGCACTGGTCGCAATTCTGGCGGATACACAATACGCGCCCATGGATTGCCAAGATAACAATTGATATTGAGTTGCTGGGTCAAAAATTCTGGCAAACGAGGCAATAATGATGAACCTCCGGTTAAAATCATTTTTTCAATGCGATCCGTTGGCGCTTGTTTTTGATACTCGCCAATGATGTATTTGATCTCATCGAGAATTGGCTTTGCAAGGACATTCAAAATCGGGGTGAGATCACCCGTTGGGGCAAAGGTCTGCATCGATTTAATATCGCGCTTCATGCTCTCAGCCTGTTCAGGCGCGATACCCAAGGTACGGGCAATGGTCTGCGTGATGGTATTACCACCGGTCGCAATCGAACGCGTGATAAATGGAATGCCGTTTTTCACAACTAAAACATTGGTACGCAAAGCGCCAATATCAATCAACATCATGGTCGAACGGTCTTTACCAACCAACGAGCGAATCTCAGCAAAGGCCTCGGTTTCAAGCGAAATCAATTCGAGTCCCGTTTGTTTGAAAATCTCAATATACTTTGCTACGACCGTTTTTGGTGCTGCGGTTACCAATACGCGTGTCGCCGGCTTGCCTTCGCCTTCTTTAGGTTCGGTTTTGTCGATGACTTTGATATCCAAAGAAACTTCTTCGATCGGCAATGGTAAAAGTTTTTTTGCTTGCGCCATGACCATTTCTTTTAACTCTTTTTCATTAACCGTTGGCACAGACAATACCGAAGAAAAAACCGACGAAATCGGCAAAGCCGCTATCACCTTTTTTGAACTTGCCTTCGCTTTAACCACCATCTGCTTAATGAGTTCGGCTGTACCTGGCACGTCATGGATCATCGCGCGCTCTAGGCTCTCAATCGGCACATTGGCATAAGCGTAGGTAATCAAACGCGAACGGCCTTTGTCGGTCTTCAATTCGACAAGCTTAATGCCGCCATAGCCAATGTCGACACCAAGATATCCGGTCTGCGCCGGCGAAGAAGAAAAGAGACCCATAGATGGGCTCATTGTAGCACATCTGAAACAGATTATCCCCACATAATAAAACCACCCTCCTGAGGGAGGGTGGTTCGTTTATAACCCTTCGGCGGTTACGTCTTTGCCGCTGGCATCAAAGGCATAAGGCTGAATGCGATGATCGTCATTCACGAGATGCAAGTTGATGGTGAAAGCGAGCAAATCATCATTCCACTTAAGGTCGGACCAGTAAGGCAACTTGTCACTACTCATGTCAAACGGAAATCCCTTCGCATCGTCCCAAAGGCCTGGTGGCACTGCTTTGGTTTCAGTTACTGTCACGACACGGTCTTTCGTTGGATTGTAAATCATGACTGAGTCTGACGGATAACCGGCACCTGAAGAACAGCCTGGCACAAAAGCCAAAACACCATTTGCCCAGACACCATAATCGGTATAGTCAGGATAATTCTTTAACGCCTTATAGGTACCTGGGCTCTCCGTATCGTAAATTGCCATGTCACGGTTCGTCATACATACACCCAAGTTACGAGTATCCTGAGCGTAAAAATTAACGATAATATCCTTGCCTTCGCCCACGCCGGGGACAGCAAAGGCTCTAAAGACGATCATATCATCCTTTGTTGTTGTGACGGTTGCCAGGGTCTTTTCCTCGACCAAGGTAGAACCTGTTGGACGTTCATCACGAACCACGACTAAATTCTTCGCCGCTGCACAAGGAACTTTTTCATCATAAAGCTTGCCATCACACATGACTTTGAACGTGAAGGTACCGGTTACCAACTCAAACGAAGCCTCAAAAGATGGGCGCTTAACCGCCGGGGTACCTGTACTGACCACATCTTGCACGGTGGTCGTAACGACGCTGTCCTGGCCAGGGACGGTATTCTGAATACGGGAATGGTCAGCCGAATTCATTAAGGTAAAGTAAACCGTTGCGATCGCAACAATACCGACTAAAGAGACAATGATAAAAAGTGGACGATTGGCGTTTGAGTTCATAAAATGAAGATAATTTAGCGTTTCTAAAGGTCAAAACGCATGACCTGTGCAGCCATGACAGCCGTCACCTCGCCTAAACAGCCACCGGCTTAATAACCCCCGTCCCCTCATCCATGGCTTTGTTTGAAAGCGCATCGGCATGCTTATTTTGTTCGCGGCGCACATGGACGTATTTGACCTTGCCAATCACCCGTTCAGCACGAAACAAGTCTTGAAAAAGCGGCACGACATTGGGATGTTTGACCTTATATTCGCCGTTCGCCTGTTTGATCAGAAGCTCGCTATCTGAATAGAGCGTCACTTCAGTGGCGCCGAGTTCACCAGCACGGCGCAAGGCAAAAATCGCCCCGGCGTATTCAGCCTGGTTATTGGTCTTTTTGCCGAGATAGACGGCATGTTCTTCGAGGACCTTGCCGCTAGCATCTTCAATAACGGCTCCAAAACCCGCTGGTCCCGGATTGCCACGCGCACCTCCATCCGTTCGAACGATTAATTGCATAGTTTTACATCCACTAAACGAAGTTCGGCCGTAACGCGGCCATTCCACTCATTTGCTGAGAGGGAGTATGCCACATCTACCCAAGAACCGGGAGCGAATTCGGCGACACGCGTCCCCAACCTAAAACCAACGCCCTTTTTGCTGGCACCGCTCTGATCTTGCAGTTGCATGCGCAAGACATCTTTTTTTTGCCCAATTGCATCGGCTGAAATCACCAAACAACGCTTCGTTGTAAAAATCGGCACCGCATTACCCATTCCAAACGGCTCAAGATCACTTACCGCTTCGATAAGAGGGATCGAGACACTCGATAAATCCAACTCCATATCAATATTCAAAATAGGGCGCACATCTTCATCTTTCAAATTTGCCGCCGCATGCTCATAAAGCTTTTGCGTGAAAAGTGGGACATTGTCATCGCTATGCAAGGCAAAACCACAAGCCTGCACGTGCCCACCCGAACGCGTTAGTAGCCCTTCACCCGCCTCACGCACGGCAACCGTGATGTCATAATGGGCCGGTGAACGACCAGAACCAATCCACTGATCACCGTGTTTACCGATGGCAATCACAGGCTTGCCGGTAGACTCGAGATAACGACCAGCTACCAAACCTACAAGCGCCGGCGACCAATCAGGCGAAGACAAAACGATAATCGATTTTGACGTATCAACCATTTTATCCGCTTCGTCCATCATACTACGCGTGGTGTCTTGGCGAAGGCGATTGCAACGCTCTAATTCTTTGGCATAGATCTTTGCATCCTCAAGCGACTCCGCCATCAAAAGCTTAAGTGCAAGCTCGGCATGATCCATACGGCCGGCGGCATTGATGCGCGGGCCAATCGCGAATCCGACCGATTCTGAAGTGATCATCCCCGGTTGCAATCCCGCCGCTTCAAACAAGGCTAATAAACCCGGGCGTCGCGTCTTATTCAAAACACGCAAACCAAAGGTCTCGAGCACACGATTCTCGCCATGCAATGGCACCATATCGGTGACGGTGGCGATCGCCACCAAATCCAATAACCATTTTTCCCAACCTTCAGGGATATCCAAGCCGCGTTTGCGTGCTTCTTCAAGCAAGAGCAAAGAAAATTTATAGGACACGCCCACCGCCGCAAGATGCTTAAACGGATAGGTCTCATTCGGCAAACCCGGATGAATCAATAATCCGTCTGGCAAGGTTTCGCCGAATTGGTGGTGATCTAAAACGATAGTATCAATCCCCTGTTTCTTCGCCTCGGCAATTTCAACGACGCAGGAAATGCCGCAATCTACCGTAATCAAAAGTTTGGTGCCACGATCAGCGAGTTTTGGTACGGTGCCCATTTGCAAACCATATCCTTCTTTGTCGCGATGCGGGATATAATAATCGATCAATTGACGGTCGGTATTCATACGCGCTGAAAGTTCGTGCAAGACATTCAAGACGAGTGTCGAACCTGTCACGCCGTCGGCATCATAATCGCCGTGTACCGTAATCCGTTCGCCTTTTTCGAGAGCAGAGAAAACACGCGCCACTGCCTCAACGGCATCCTTAAAAACACTCGGATGATGGAGATGCTCTTCGAATGAAGGTGCAAGAAATTGCTGTGCTTCTTCTGCCGTACGCACGCCGCGATTCCACAATAACGCCGCTGGGATGCGGGCGGTGCCTAATTGCTCGGCAACGTTTTCAGGGCAAGGTTCGGCCAATTGCCAGCGCTTTGTCATGGCCCTATGTTGCAGGTCGTGCACATAAAAGTAAATAAAAACGCCTCCCGGAGGAGGCGGCGGTGAAATTCAGGCGAATCTCACCAGGTGACGTTTGGCAACTGACTCACACCGATACAGAGCAAGATGACAAAAATCATGATCCCAACCGAGGCTTGATAATCACCCGCATCAGAAACAGCGGGCAGGCTTGGCAAAGCCTTTATCATCCGCTGTAAACAACGGGTGCTTTCTGCATAGGCAGACAATGCTCGAGCCTCATTATGTAGCTGGGTTTCTTCACAATCGAAGGCATCCGAGATCTGCTCGAAGCATCGAAACCCGTATTCGAGATATTCAGCCGCAGCAGCATTCGCCAACGGGATCATAGTCGATAACGCATCCTCGAACGCCTCTTGTGCGTCAGAACACTTTTCAACCAAGAGTGAAAAATCCACAACCGGATCGCACGTGCATCGATATTGAAAAAACGCATGAATCGCTTTTGCATAGGCGTGCTGCGACTGTGCAAAGACGTCATCCGCCGAGCGCAGAGCGTCGAGAGCGCCATCTGGCAACCCATATCGGGTGGGGTCGGCAAAGAGGGTTGATCGGTCAAGAAACAGCTTGTACCGCGCGGCATCCATAGCCTTTAACTGGGTCTGTAGCGCAACATAGCGCACATCAACCGAAGCATCGTCTTCGATCCGATAGGTCATATTCACCTCCAAAGTCCGTGACCGCGGGACTATAACAAAATACCCAAAATACGCAATAACCCCACCAGGCGGCGGGGTTTGCAGCAGGACGGGTCGCCGGTTGGCGTCCACTAGTCTTCGTTGTCGGGAGGATCCTCCCCTCGAGCGATGCGGTCGAGTTCATCGAGGTCCTCGTTGCGCTTTGCCAGCGCTGCACCGGTGGCGCTCAGGTTGAGCTGAGCCTGCAGGGTGAACTCACGAGTGCGCTTGTTAGGCGCTTGAGGTTCTTGATGGGTGTTCATGTCACCGATCATCCATGGTTCACCAGCCCTTGGCTGAGTCACTGATCGAGTCGCTGTCTACTCCATCCTGTTTCATCTGTAGCACTCCTTTCTTTCGTTTTTTGAACGAAAAGTGGCACCTCTAAGGTGCCACTGAATTACTCAAGTGTCAATCGATTTAATACTGCGCAAACGGTGCCACCATCATCATAACAGTGATAAAGGCGACGAAGCCGGCGAAGATCTTCATTGCGACGCGGCGGCGGTTTTGGAGATTGTTGGTATTCATATTGATACTGATTCTACCCTCTTCGTAGTACTTTGATAAAGGTGTCCGGCGGGATCTCAACCGTGCCCTTGCTATGCTCAAGCATACGCTTTTTACCCTTCTTCTGTTTTTCAAGGACTTTCATCTTGCGTGTCGCATCACCTCCATAGAGACCCCCCGTCACATCTTTGCGAAATGGAGCGATGCGTTCTGAGGCAATAATCTTTGCACCAACGCAGGCTTGCAACTTGATGGCGAATTGAGCGCGAGGCAATTCTTCTTTAAGGACTTCGACGATTTCTTTGCCACGGCGATAGGCTTCGCTTTCATGCAAAAGCGTCGCGAGGGCTTCAGAGGGTTCTTCGGCGACATGAATATCGAGACGCACGATTTCAGAAGCGCGATAGTCCATGAATTCGTAGTTCATCGAAGCATACCCGGCCGTAACACCTTTTAATTTGTCATGAAAATCCACAATCACTGAAGCGAGTGGGATTTCATACGACAAAAGCGCACGCGTCACATCAAGATACTGCGTGTTCTTATACAGACCTCGACGGTCTTGGACGAGTGCCATGACATTGCCCATATAGTCTTTTGGACAAAGAATATCGACTTTTACCCATGGCTCGCGGGTTTCTTGAATACGCGAACGATCTAAAAACTCTGCCGGAGATTTAACGAGCATTTCGGTACCATCGGTTTTGGTGATTTCATAACCTACCGACGGCGTCGTGATGACAACGTCCATATTGAATTCACGCGACAAACGTTCTTGAACGATTTCAAGATGCAACATCCCCAACATACCGGCTCTAAAGCCAAAGCCAAGGGCTTTTGAATGTTCTGGCTCAAAGACAAGTGCGGCGTCATTCAACTTTAACTTCAACATCGCATCGCGCAAACGCTCATACTCATTGCCTTCTTCAGGAAAGATACCGGCATACACCATTGGATGCACTTCTTTATAACCAGGCAACGCCTCAACACCAGAATGCGGGACGGTGATGGTATCACCAACACGAACGTATTCAATCTCTTTGAGACCGGTCACTACATACCCAATATCACCCGCTTCAATCACACCCGAAACAACGCGGTCAGGTTTGAGATAACCGATTTCAAGCGCTTCACCATCACCATCGGTGGCGATGAAGTGGATCTTGGCGGTTTTCTCGAGCTTGCCGTCCATACAACGCACAAAGGCGATCACACCTTGGTAATCATCGTACTTTGAATCAAAAATAACGGCACGAAATGGTTTGTCGCGATCACCGCGTGGTGAAGGCACCTGACGAATCACTTCTTCAAGAATATTTGGCACGCCCTCGCCGGTTTTGCCAGATGCGGTAAAAATTTCTTCACGCTTGCAACCAATGAGTTGCATGAGTTCATTGGCACGTTTCTCAACATCGGCATTTGGTAAATCGATTTTATTGAGCACCGGGATAATCACAAGATCTTGCTCCATCGCAAGATACAAGTTCGCGATTGTCTGTGCTTGTACGCCCTGAGTCGCATCCACCAAAAGAATGGCGCCTTCAACAGCGGCAAGCGAACGTGAAACTTCGTAGGTAAAATCAACGTGACCCGGGGTATCGATAAGATTGAGTTCGTATTCGATGCCATCTTTGGCCGTATAACGCATGCGCGCCGGCTGAAGCTTGATGGTGATACCGCGCTCACGCTCAAGGTCCATGGTGTCGAGCGCCTGGTCTTTCATCTTACGCTTTTCAATCGTCCCAGTAACTTCAAGCAATCGATCTGAGAGGGTCGATTTGCCGTGGTCAATATGGGCAATGATGCAAAAATTGCGAATGCGGTTCTGGTCCATTTGTGGCCGACTCTACGTGAAAATACCTAAAACGTCCACAGACAAGAACCCACCGCCCGTATGTGTTTTTTTTTAGATGGGCACCTCCCTTTAAAGGGAGGGCTGAGCTCCCCTTCTCTTAGCAGGAATGTCTGAAAACGGGGTGATCTCCCTTTAAAGGGAGATGCCCAACCAAATCTCAGGGTAAAAATGTGGGCAGAGGGTTCGTACCCGGATTATAACAAAATACCTTCCTCATCCAGATTTTTCGCACCTACACGCTTCCATAAACGACGCTTTACTGTCTGTACAAGCTCAGCCAACTCCTCTGACTTCACCAAGTTTGCGACAATGAAGAATGCTAAGCCACCCGCTAATAAGGTGCCGCCGGCTTGAAGGGCCAATTGCCAGACAGTTCGAAGGGGGAAAATCGTACCCAGATACTCACGAACGGGAAACCCAGCAACACAAAACGCGATCGTCGCAACGGTCGTTTTATACGCCGACACAAACGAATCACCTTTGGCATATTTGCCAAACGTACGACGCAAGAGAAAGGCATGCAAAAGAAGCTGAATCCAAGAGCCGACGGCGATGGCAATCGCGATCCCAATCGACCCAAGCTCTTCGCGAAAGGTCCATGCACAAAAAATTGTAAACGCTTCGCCGAAGAGTCCAACCAAAAATGGCAACCACGTATTTTGCATCGAATAAAAGGCGCGAGCAAAAAGCGGGATCAATGCCTGCGCTACCAAGGCGAATGCGAGGTAACCCAAAATATCCGCGGTGAGAATGGTATCCGTCCAATCAAATCTCCCCTGTCCTAAGACCAAACGCACAATCTGAGCACGCAAGAGAAAGAAGATCGCGGTCGAAGGCAATAAGTAGAAAAAGATTTGACGTGTCGCGGATGAAAACGTTTTGCGAAAGGATTCAAACTCTTCTTTTGCATACGACTGCGAGAGAAGCGGAAATGCCGCCATCGCCAAAGACAAACCAAAGACTCCGAGCGGAAAGCTCTGAAGATTTGTCGCAAACTGCAATGCACTCACCGAGCCCGCGCCTGTAAACGCCGCAATCGACAACAAGACGGTAAGACTAAATTGCGAGACACCAAGCCCTAAAATACGCGGACCCATGAGCTGCAAAATTTGTTTGAGTCCCTTCGCAAAACCACGAAATCGCTCAAAACCTACAAAACCCATCGAGCTAATCGCCACCAATTGCGAAGCCGCGTGTGCGAATGCTCCTGCGATCACACCCCAGGCAACGGCCTGAATACCGTATTGCTCGCCAAAAAATCCGGCACCGATAATGATGCCGACATTATAGAGCATCGGCGCAACCGCAAAAGCGACATACCGTTTAGTGACTTGCAATACACCGCCCGCCACCGATGATAGCCCAAGCAAAAATGGCGAGAGCGCCATGATACGCGTCAAAAAAACCAATTGCTCCAAATACTCGCCCTTGAAGGAAGGAAAAACCAAGGGTAAAAGCATTGGCGCCGTGATCACGATCCCGATAGCGGCAACCAATAAAATTACACCAACAACAACGAGAAGCTGCGAGACGAGCTTTTTTGCTTGTTCTTTGCCGTACTTCTCTATCGTTTCGGCAAAAACGGGGATGAATCCGGCTGAAAGGGCGCCGATGATGAGCAAGGTATAGACCGTGTCCGGCAAACGAAAGGCGGCATAATACAGATCAAGTTCATGACCTGCGCCAAAAATCGACGCGAGCACTCGGTCACGCACCACACCCAAAACACGAGAACCCGCCGACGAAACACCAATAATGATCGCGGCCGCGGTCAAACCTCCCGATTCTTTGTTCCACAGCTTCTTAATCCACTGAATCATAGCGCTATTCTATCAGGCAAAAGGATCAATCGGTAGATCTACCAAGGCATACACAATCCCATCATCCTTTAATACCGTCTCAACCTTGGTCAAAAAACTCCCCGGAGGCGCTTGGCCTTTTTCTGCTTCGCCCGTTGAAGCGTTGAATTCAGCAAAATGCCATTCGCAACGAAAGCGATTATCACCGCACGATTTAAGCGGACCCCCCATATGCGTACACGCATTGCGATACGCCAAAATCTTGCCACCTTTGCGGATGGCGATGCCTTTTGCGCCGGGATACAGCGACATGGTCTTTGTCTCCCCTTCTTTCCATTCACTCAAAGCGCCGAGCGGTATAAGTCTCGGCATATTAGTGTTTTGTTTTGTCGAAGAAATGAGAAAAGCGATAATCAAATAGTGGCGTGCGCACCGGACCTTTGAACTGCATATACAACTCCGTGACGATATAGCGGTAGGCGGTAGTAAAATAACCATCTTTTACCAAACGACGTACGGACACCAAAACAGGCCCAGCGGATAAAATCCCAAACACATACCCGCGTTTTGCGAGGCGTTGTACTAGTTCCATGTCTTCGGCAAAAATCACCGACTCATCAAAACCACCAACCGCTTCAAAGGCGGCGCGCTTCACAAAAATACAACTGCCCGGTGCATGCGGCGTGCGCTTTGCCGTGAGATGCGTGAAAAAATTATAGACACGATGATAGACGCGATCAATGAGCTTGTCTGAAAGCGGTTTCAAATCACACGTCGCGTGATCCAGTTTTCGTTCATCCAATTCTTTCAAACAGTTTTCGAGCCACGTATCAGAAGAAGGACGTGCGTCAGCGTCCATAAAAAGAATCCATTCACCTACCGCAACAGCAGCGCCTCGATTGCGCCCTGGGCCTGGCATACCGCCATCAACGACGCGTGCACCCAAAGACAAAGCAATCTCACGTGTGCGATCGGTTGAAAATGCGTCAGCAACAATACGCTCACAATCAGCGCCAATCGTTTGCGCGTTCAAGGCTTTGAGCTGCTCGGGCAATTCGAGCTCTTCATTTTTTACCGGTATTACGATACTGAGCTTCATAGCGCTTGGTTGAGGATAGCATAACTGGCAATCGCCGCCGCAATGGTGACGTTCATCGACTCTTTGATGCCCTTCATGGGGATCTGAATCAGGTGATCGCAGCGCTCAATCAGGGATGGCGGGATACCCGTTGTTTCTGTCCCAAGTAAAAGTG
>Ga0209277_10000520_pt1 | contig 19308 bp, 13 predicted proteins | sample JI81AbrownDNA_FD_187503 | JGI IMG/M metagenome (GOLD analysis project Ga0209277, IMG submission 187503) | Wastewater effluent complex algal communities from Wisconsin, to seasonally profile nutrient transformation and Carbon sequestration -... | ecosystem: Engineered > WWTP > Effluent > Algae... | reverse complement strand
CAATCATCATTACTAAGAACCGAGGTCTGAACTGTGTAACAGAGCCTTCTATAATTAAATCCAATAGGGGGAGATTTGAATTAATTTTTAATTGGTTTAAATAGCTGAGTAGTAATACACCGGACATAACAGAAATTCCAAATAGAGATACAAAACCTACGCCAGCAGAAATACTAAAATGCATTCCTCTAATGTATAAGCCTAGTATTCCACCGATTACCGCAAAAGGAATATTAGCCGTCACGATGAGAGCGTGCATGTAATTGTTTTGAAAGAATACTAAAAGAGTAAGATAAATAAGTAGCAATGTCAGGGGGACAATATAGGTTAGCCTTGCTTGAGAACGCTGTAGATTTTCAAACTGTCCGCCTATATGAAATTTTATTTGAGGAGGAAAAATAATATTTTTTTCAATTCTACTTTTAATCTCGGAGGCAAAACTACCTTGATCTCTTCCTCTAATATTTGTTTTTACAGTCATTTGTCGCTTTCCATCTTCACGACAGATAATCGTATTTCCTTCTTCTAATCCAACGTGAGCAACTCTCGCCAGAGGAATTCTAAGACCTGACTTTGTCGGAATTAGTATTCTTTCTAATGAATTTGGAGTGTTGCGACTTTCCACTGTAAACCGCAAGACTATATCAAACTTTTTTTCATCTTCATAAAGTGAACTCACCGGCAAACCAGCAATAGCCGTCTTTAGGATTCCATTTACATCTTCTACGTTAATTCCAAAACGGGATGCTGCCTCTTTATCGATTCGAATGACTACTTGCGATTGCTTGCCTTCCTGTTCGATAGATGCTTCTGAGTTTCCGTCTGTGTCATGGACAATCCCTAGAATTTGAATGGCAGTTTGTCTTAGCTCATCTAGATTTTTTCCTGTGATAAATATTGCCAAATCGGCAGAGGTTCCGGTTGCATTTTCCGTGGTAGTGTCAATAATTGGTTGGGTTATATTAAAGGCGGCACCGGGAAGATTTAATTCTAAAGATTTTTTCATTTCAAGGACTAATTCTTGTTTGCTTCTATTTGATTCCCAACTTGAATATGGTTGCTTAAGTTGCACTAAAACTTCAATCCGGTTTTGACCAAATGGATCAGTGCCTTCATCATTTCGTCCTAGCTGGGTAAGAACTCCTCGGACTTCTTCATATTTTCCAATTTCACGACGAATCATATCTGGATAAATCTTGGCAGCTTCTAAAGAAATTCCAGAGGGTAAAAACACTCTTATCCACACACAGCCTTCGTCGAGTTCAGGAAGAAATTCTGTCCCGAGTCCTGGACTAATGCTAAAAATAAAAAAAACAAATCCAAAAGTTGCACCAAGTATTAATCTTGGAATGCCAACTACTTTTTTCAAAGTATCTCGATAAGAATTTTGAATTCTCATCCAAATTCTATTTTCCTGCTTTGCGCTGGAATATTGAAAAAATATGCTTGAAAGCACTGGAACAATTGTAATCGCATAAACCATAGAACCTAGAATTGCGTAGGATAGTGTCCATGCCATAGGCGCAAACATTCTTCCTTCGACTCGTTGTAGAGTTAAGATTGGAAGCATTGCAAGAATGATGATTCCAACAGAGAAAAAAATTTGCTTTTGCACTTCTGTCGCTGAAAAAATAATAATTTGCGATATATTCTTATTACCCGCATCCCTGTTGGTGATATGTCTAAAAATTCCTTCTACCATTACAATTGCAGCATCTACAATGATTCCAAAATCTATAGCACCTAATGACAAAAGATTTACCGGAGTATCAGTAATATCCATACAAATAAATGCAAATAGAAGAGAAAAAGGTATGGCTAATGATGATATGGCGGCAGCACGAAAGCTTCCTAATAGTAAGCTGAGGATAGCAAAAACAACGATTGTTCCTTCTAACAGAGTTTTCTTGACCGTTTCGATTGTAATAGAAACTAGTTCAGTTCTATCATAAAAAGGCTCTACTCTAATTCCGTCTTGTAGCAAATCGGCATTTAACTCTTCAATCTTAGCTCGTATATTTTTGATTGTATTGCTTGGATTTTCAAATTTACGTAGCAGAACTATTCCCTCTATTCCAGAATCGTCCTCTCTATTACGAATCTTATCAATATAACCTACAACACCACTTGGAGGATAAACACCAATTTCCACACTAGCAATATCTTTTATCAGAATCGGAACACCATGCCGACTATCTACGACAATGTTTCCTATGTCTTCCAATTTTGTGATTCTACCAATACCACGAATATTCATTTGCGAGGCGCCAACGATAATATAATTGCCTCCTGTATTTTCATTATTTGCATGAATTGCATCTGCAATGGAAAGTATGCTTAGATTGTATTTTTCTAACTGGATTGGATTTACGATTACTTGATATTGTTTTACTAATCCACCAAAATTCACAACATCAATTACTCCTTCTGCTTGCAAAATTCTAGGACGAATAACATAGTCTTGCAATTCTCTAAGATCAGTCAAAGACATATTATCCGGTGCTTCTATTACATAGCGAAAAACTTCTCCAATAGAAGGAGTCATTGGACCGAGTTCTGGTCTAGCGTTAGGTGGAATATCTGCATCTTTTAGTTTTTCTTCTACTAGTTGCCGTGCTAAGAAGATACTCATATTATCATGAAAAGTGAGCCTAATAATGGATAGCCCAAAGATTGTGCGCGACCTTTTAGATATTACCCCTGGCACTGTGTTCAAAGCTCTTTCCATTGGAAGTGTAACTTGTAGTTCTACTTCTTCTGCTGGAAGCCCACTGACCTGAGTAATTACGCTTACTTCAATATCACTGATGTCAGGATAGGCTTCAATTTCTAACCTACTCCACGCAAAGACGCCCAGGATACAAAACAATGCGAGAGCGGATAATGTAAATATTCTCCTCGCTACAGTGTATTCTATTAACTTCTCAAATCCCAAACGAAAGCCCCTTTAATAAAAATGCATTTACAACAACGACATCTTCCCCTGCGACTAATCCGCTAGCGATTTCTATGAATTCTTCTGTTTCAGTAGATAGAGTTACTTCTCTTCTTGCAAATAGATTTACCCCCGTCTTTACGAAAACATAATAACGAGCATTTGCACTAATGAGAGCTTTCTTAGGAATCATAAGTCCACTTTCAGGCATTTTGAATTGAACCTTTCCATACATCCCTGGTCTAATTTTATCTTGCGGGTCACGCATAACAATGCGTATCCTTGCTTTTCTTGTTTCTGAGTTTAAGACTTCTGCAATAGCATCAATTTTTCCTGCAAATACTTCGGAAGGAAAACTTGGAAAAACCAAATCACATTTAATTCCTTCAATTAAAATATTTAATTCTGACTCGGGGACATCTGAAATAAGCCAAACTGTTCCACGTGGTGCTTTGCTCAAAGATTTTGGATTAAAGCCTTCTCGTCTAAGTTTAGATTCATTTTCTGCAAGAGATGACTGCTTATTATAAAGTTCTGCAGTTGCATCACTCAACTCTTTACCTGTAGCCGCTCCATGGTCAGTCAAATCCTTCATGCGATTATAATTAGTTTGTGCAATGTGAATCAAAGAAAGATTTTGTAAGTAGGCTGCATAAGAGCTTGTTAAATCTGGAGAAGCAAAGAGAATAATCGGTGGTAACCCCGGAACATCTGATTTTTTAATTCTTCCGATAACAGTTGCAGGTGCATGAATATTCAAATCATAAGAAAGAAAAACTACTTTTTGAGTTTGAAAAAGATTGATTTGAGGGGCATTGAATGGAAATTCAATAATTTTCCCGCCTTCTTTTACTAAGGCTCCTGATCCTTGGACAGGAATATCTTTTCGAACTTCCTTGTTTTGTTTTCCGCATTTACATCCTTCCAAAAAAAAGAGGAATGCCGTGAGAATGAATATTATTTTTAAGGCTAACATGTATTTTCCTTAGTAAGTTTGAATTTTACCTGTTACGTATTCAAGTTGAATAAATGTTTTCCTCAAATTGAAAATGGATTCATAGTATAAATTTTGCGCATCAAACCAACTTCTTTGTGCATCTAAATAATCAATAATAGTCGTTCCACCTTTTAGATAACTGTATTTTACTGTTTCCAATACTTTTTCAGTGGTATGAAAAATCTTTTTGTATTTTTCAAAATTAATTTTTGCAACATTGTATTCGCCTATTGCATTTTGAATTTCTGCTTTTAACTTTTTTTCGAGAGCATCTTGAATGCTTTTTGTTTGTTTTACATTTGCTTGTGATTTTTGAATCTCACCTTGATTGCGATTATTGATTGGAATAGGAATAGTTACAAAGGTTCCCATATAGGGTTGGGTATTCTGTGGGTTATAAATAAATCCTAACTCCGGTTGTGGATAAGCATTAGCTTCTTGCAGTTTTACATTTGTAATAGCTACCTCCTGTGAAACTTTGTTTGCAATGATATCAGATCGATTTGACTCAGCATATTTAAATAGAGCATCGAAAGATTCCAACTTAGAATTGTATAAAATGCTTGTGTCTTCTACTGCAATCTGAATTGGATTTTCTGCTCCGATTAGAAATTCTAAATTACGGGTTTCATTTTTATAAATCTGTTCTACGGCGGCTAGGTTTGCTTCATATTGCTCCCCTATATTTTGTGTTCTAAGAAACTCTGCCTGTGTAATTACCTGATTACGCAATCGTATTTCATTTATTTTCAAAAGCTCATCTGAATATTCCTTTGAACGCATAATAATGTTTAGCCTTTCTTTTATAAACCAGACATCTATCCATTTATTGGCGACTAGATACAATAAGTTTCTTTCATACTCAGCTAGATTTTTTTCGGAAAGTTGTAAGTTCTTTACTGCAAGTTCTATTGAATATTGTCTTTGTCCAGCTACAGGTATTTTCATTGTTAGCTGCAACCAATCTTGTCGATTTCCCGCATTCCAAGCACTTCCACCCGAATTCTTTTGCAACGGATTCAAAATATTAAATTCATTAAAGCCATTTTGCTTTGCTATCATCTGGTTATTAAGAATAGGATTAGGCAAAAGTTTGGCTGTCGTTACATCGCCTTTTGCTATGGCTAGATTGTATTGCTCTGCAAGATAAAAAGGATTATTCTTCTTTGCCATTGAAAGAGATTCTTTGAGAGTAAGCCCTCTGGCACTTTCGTTAGCAAGTATTTTAATTTGCAAAAAAAAGAATAGGAGAAGTAATAAAAATTTCATAGAATAGAATGCACTTACACATTCTATTCCTTGGCAATAAATTTACAAGCAGAATTAAGATGCATTTACCTCTTCTTCAAACTTGGCTTTTATTCTTGCACCAAAGCTTTTGCTCTCTTTTACATGCAAATGCGAATAGAATTTGTCGTATTCGTCCATCATGCGATCAAAAGGTAAATCAGAAAAACTACCATGGTCAACTAAATACTCCATATGCTTTTTTCCTGAAACATCGAATGCGTGGAAAATAGAATCTTCTTTTCCATTAAACTCAAGCGGTAAAATTTTAGCTCGTTCGCATAATGATGTGTTAAACGCTGGAGTTGCTTTTACCCATTTTCCTTCCAGAAAAAGTTCTGCATATCCATGAAACACAAATACATCTGACTGCATTAGGTTTTGAAGTCGCTTGGAGTTTAGATGATTCTTAACGTTCGCAAAACCAATCTTAGCCGGTATTCCTGCTGCTCTCGCACAAGCCGCCAATGTCACAGCTTTTTCTACACAGAATCCATATCCTCGTTTAATTACAGAGCTTGCTCTTACTTCTTCGGGAGTTAAAATAATATTATACGGATCATATCGAATCTCATCGCGAACAGCTAGATAGACTTTTATTGCTCTGTCAATTTCAGATAGATTTTCTAAATTTAATTTTTTAACAAATTCTTTTACTGCCTCTGAATCTGAATCTAAGAAAAACGTGGAATTAAGATTAATATTGTTTTGCATAAATAGATTTTATTTCGAAAGAAGATTTTGGCAAGTGATTCTTTATTAGGTTATTGGAATAAAACAATAGTGATTTGTGGTAATGAAAATTTGTATTCAAGATTTATAGAATGAGTGTTTGGAAAAATCTCAGAGATTGCATACATATCACTTGTTAAAAATTTTCAAATCCATATTTGTCAACCAGTCGGAAAGATTACGAATTTTTAATCCCCAATCATAGTCTTTTTCGCGGGCGAGAGTTTTTACCAATTGAAGTTTGGGAATGTCTGGAAAATGCTTATTAAACGTAGAGAAGTGAGGCGAAGGGGTATCATCCGCTGCTTTTACTTCAATAATCAAAATTGGTTTATCTTCGATTGTAATTAGAAAATCCAATTCTTTTCCTTCTTTCGTTCGTAGATAATGAAGTCCTGTTCTAAGACCGAGAAAGTCTTCGATGCGATGCAATTCTTTTTGTAAAGAGCAAGCTACTAGATTTTCAAGTCGTGCTCCTTCTCCTTCTGTGACAGCGAGATCATAAAAATAAAACTTAGGCTCTTTTAAAATAGACCGAGCGACATTTTTATTATAGGGGCTAACACGAAAAACCACGTATAAGTTTTCGAGTATTTCAAACCAATGTTTAATCGTAGCTGGACTTTTTTGTAAATCACGAGCGATAGATGCATAAGAAATAGGAGAGCCGATTCGATGACGAAGTAGTTCTAGCATGGTTTCAATTGAAGTCACATCACGCAAAGACTCAAGGTCAATCAAATCTTGACGAAGAATTACATCTAGATGAGAGCGTCTCCACTTTCGATAGAAAGAATCTTTTCCTTTTGTAAATGGTTCCGGAAATCCGCCTAACGTAAGTAATGCGCTTAGAATTTCATCGGGCTTACCTTTATTAGCCAGTTCTTTTAGATCAAATGGATGAAGGCGATAATGAAAGAAACGACCCGCCATTGAGTCACCGACTTTACGTGCAAATTCGAGTCTTGCACTTCCTGTAACTAGAACAGGCGGCTTAGTTCCATCTTTATCAAAAACTCCTTTGAGAAAAAGTTTCCAATTCTTGAGTTTGTGCAATTCATCCAAAATAACTAAGTCGGTTTCTCGCTTCCAACTTCTCTCTTCAATCAGAAGCCGATCGCTTGGAATGTCATAGTTGAAGTATTCGTGCTTTTCATAGAGATTCTTGGCAAAAGTAGTCTTTCCAACTTGTCTCGGACCTGCGAGAAATATGAATTTATCCTTTAAATCCTCCCTTACTGCATCAGAAATATCCCTTTCACTCATAGAGACTATTATGAAGTATACTTCGTAATAGTCAAGACTAAAATGAAGTGGGAGTTAAATTAGTTTTCAGCTTTATCTCCCTTATATTATATCCGAATTACTATAATTAAACGAATGTAAGAATAGGCACAAAAAAAGGTATCAATAAAAAACTCTCAGTCTCTATCGCAAATTAGATTTAAAAATAAAAGACTTTTTAGAATGTGGAGACATGCCATCATCTTGGGGAAAAATATTTAGAGTAAGCACATTTGGAGAATCTCATGGAGATTCAGTGGGAGTTGTAATCGACGGAGTTCCGGGAGGGTTGAACTTTAACCTAGAAGAAATCCAAAAAGACCTAACGCGTCGCCGACCTGGACAAAACCTTTTGACTACACCGCGCAAAGAAGACGATGAAGTGCGTGTAGTGTCAGGAGTCTTTGAGGGGAAAACAATCGGTAGCCCCATTACGCTGATCGTAGACAATAAGAATCATCTTTCTAAAGACTATGAAAATCTTCGTCATATTTACAGACCTTCTCATGCGGATTACACCTATCATGCGAAGTATGGGCATCGTTCTCATGTAGGGGGAGCGCGTTCCTCTGTGCGGGAAACTATCGGACGAGTAGCCGCAGGCGCTTTTGCTCGATGCATACTAGAAGACGAATTAGGAATTCAAACCATCGCATGGGTAGATTCCATCGGAGATGTGTTTGCCAATATAACGGATAATCTCCCTAAGTCGCAAGCAGAGGTAGATGTAAATGATGTGCGTTGTCCTCATCCTGAATTTGCAGAAAAGATGATAGAGAAAATAAAAGAAGTTCGTAAGATCGGTGATTCCGTTGGTGGAACTATTCGTGCTGTGGTGCGTAACGTTCCACCGGGATTAGGAGATCCTGTTTACGATAAATTAGACGGTGATCTAGGTCGCGCCATATTATCAATACCCGCTTGCAAAGGATTTGAAATTGGTTCTGGGTTCGAGGGAACTAAATACACAGGCTCTACGCATAATGATGAGTTTTATGTTGAGCAAGAAACGGGCAGAGTTCGGACTCGCACAAATCGTTCCGGTGGAATGCAAGGTGGAATTTCCAATGGAGAAGAAATCTTAATTCGTGCTGCCTTTAAGCCTACGGCGACTATCGCAAAATTTCAGAACACAGTCAATGATACTCCTGAAGATGTTGTGATGAAAGCAGGTGGTAGGCACGATCCATGTGTCCTTCCAAGAGCTGTTCCAATCGTTGAGGCAGCGATTAATCTAGTGTTAGTCGATGCTTATTTTTATCAGAGAGCATTGCAACCGGAATGGCTAGCAAAATGGAAGAAAGGAAACAATAAATAGTCATACCGGCTATTTGTCGTTTGCCTTTAGCGAATCAATTCCAAACTTAAAGCCGGAAGAGTTTTTATTCTTTCCGGCAATTTCAATTCGTAGAATATTTTCTTTCTGAATATTTACGTCCGAAAAAGTTTTGCTCAATCTGCGAACGCTAGGTGAATATAAATCGAGTCCTTCGAAAACACTCTTCTGATTCCATATGACATTGATGAACCCAAAATCAGGGGCGGTTGTAAAATTAAATTGAAGAGATTTTGTCTCAGACTGCGGATACTGTAAGTTAAACTCTATATAGGAACCTACTTCTCCTGATACAAAAATTTGATCTGACGAGTCCCATATATCAGGAATAAAATTATACATTAGTTGTCTTTCTAATAGAATGTTAGTGCTCTTAGCTGTAATGTTTTCTAATTTTAAATCCCAGACATTTTTCTCATTTTTGTTTTCATTTAGGACTGCACTGCGAGTTTTAACTTGGTAAATCCATTGCGTCTCTGACAGAGGATATTTTTCAATAAACATTGTATTATCCCTTGCAATAGAGTCTACGATTGGACCGTAGGGAACAGAAAGGCTCGGAAGAAAAAATGGAATTCCTTTTTCTACAGACATTTTAATTTCCTTTGCTACTTGTTCCGAGCTTAAACCCCAACCTGCAATTCCCCATGAATTCATAAGCAAGAAATGAATATCTTTTCTGCGGTTGTAGTATTTTTGAAAATAATCGGCTAATGGATAATAGGTTCTGGAATCATCTTCTAACATCGTAGAGCCTTCTGGTAGTTTTGCAAAGAGCAACTCACAGTAATTCTCAACTTCTTTGTAATCTCTCTTGTTGGGAACGATAACATATTTTGCCTGGTTATATAGATTTAGCGAATAATTGTTGTTATACCTTGGATACCAGAAATCGGAAGGATTTTGAGCAGACAATTCGACTGCTTCATAAAACTGAGTTCCCCAGAATACTGAGACCAAGATGGAGACATTTAGGATAATAACGATTATCCTTTTTCTGCTCTGAAAGGATTGTAAAAAAAAACTTCCATAGAATACAAATAGGATGAACGATTGAAGTAGAAAAGCAAATTTATCCCAGGTCCCGTAAAAGGCAAAGAAATAAGTATTTGTAAGGAAATGAATTAGACTTCCGGAGAATGCGAGTAGGGAACTTTTGTTTTTTAAAACGAATACCAAGCCAATGAGGGGGAAAATAAAAAATAAATTTGGAAATTGAAATAAATAGATAATTATAAATTCTTGAAGAGCAACAATCCAAGTTTGATTGAAGAAAACGCCACCGAAGGAACCCATGAATGCATTCTTTATAACTAAGGCAAAATCACCGTTATGCGAAATGTCTTTGATAAGTAGCGTTGTCCAGGGAATGAGTCCAATTATAAATCCGGTAGAGCATTTTAAGAAAAAGGAAAGTCTATTTTTTACTTTAAAAAAATGCAAAAGGAATTGAACCCCGATTCCTATTCCAAGAAATCCCATCTGCATATGATTAAAGATTCCTATACCGAAGAGAGCAAACAGAGGATAAAACCATTTTTCCTCTTTTCGCTTTTCTATTCTCACGTATAATAATAGCGATAATGCAGTAATGATTGAGCTAATATTGTAATTTTCGACAATTGTGCTGTGCCAGAAAAAAGAATAGGATACAGCAAGAACAATTGTTGAAAGAAAGGATACGAAAAGATTTTCATGATATTCTTGCACTGCATTAAAAAAAATACTAAGCGCTAACGCCCCGGAAAACACAGAAAGCAAATTTGCTTGATAGGCGATATTATCTCCCGGCAAACTCAGAAATAATTTCCCAATAAGAATTGTAAGTGGATGTGTATTGACTTCGGTGTTTAAAATGCTTCTCTTAATATTATCAATCAAGATTGCCGTATCTCCAAAACCGATTCCCGGACAGATGCAATACAAATAGAATAAAAAACTAATGCTGAAAATGAGCGGATAAGATATGTAATTTGCCGAGAAGAATTCGTTAAGTTTGGATTTTAATTTTGACATTTGCTTTTACATAAAAATACTCCTTAAAAATAAAAAGCAGAATTCAACGTGGTATATAGTTTCTTTTAGATTCCTTTTACTCTCCGCCGGTTCAGCACCGGCTACTTCTTCGGTTCAAAATGGGCTTCCCTGGGCAATTTAAACCGCACAACCACCGGATAAGAAAGCGTAGCTGAACCGCACAAGAGTAAAAGAGAACTTATCGGACGCCATTGTCATTGTAAACGGAATGAATTAGAGGTTAGGGTTCTTATGTCGCTTTAATTGGCAGGTTGAGAGCGCTTTTTTTATGCAATTTGCAATTGAAAATATCTTGACTAATTCTAGCGATCGATATTAATCGTATGATATATCGAATACAAATCAGACTTGATACCCCAATATCTATAATCTACTGAAACAGGCAGATTCTACCTTGACGAAACCCAAAATCATACAATTACTACTTATTTATATAATAATATTATCTCCAAACCTTGTACACATAATGCCGGAGAATGAAAGAACGCCTTCTGAGCTTGTTACAAAGAAAAATGCAGAGAAAAAGGCTGAAATAGATGCATCTGAGCGCGAAATCAGAAAAGAAATCGCTAGAATAGAGAAATCCATGACTGCTATCGCCCAAAATGCTATCAGCCATAACTATATTCTTGGATCTTCCGTTGCCATTTATTATAAGCAAAACTTAGTTTTTGAAGTAAATGAAGTTTTTAAGAACTCTACTCCTGTGTCGTTGGCATCCGTCACAAAGCCTTTTACAAGCATGGCAATTATGCAACTCGCTGATTCAGGACTTTTAAAACTAAATGATCCGATTGGGAAATTCATTCCTGAGTACGCAAAGCAATTTCCTCCTATCGAAGGAAAAGAAATTACAATTCGACATTTACTAAGCCATTCTTCCGGCATACCCTACGTTGGGACTCGTCAGATTTATGCGGCTGGCACGAAGTTTATGTATTCTAATTACAATTACAGATTGCTTGCAAGTATCATTGAAAAAGTTTCCGGACAGAGCTATGCCACGTATGTAAAAGAAAATATTTTCTTTCCTTTGGATATGGATGACTCAATGGTTAGTTCGAATGCTGATGGAGCTTCTGGAATTGCGGTATCCGCACGTAACCTTGCAAACTTTGCGAATGTTTTTTTAAAAGAAGGAAAGTATAGAGATCAATCTATTATTCATTCCTCAAAAATAAAAAAGATTTTTAAAGCACCGGATTATATTCCGAAAAGTTCTAACATGGAATATTACGGTCTTGGCTGGAGAGTAACAAGAGAAAACAATTTAGTGAAGATGTTTTATCATACTGGCCTATGGAATGGAATTTTTGCTGATCTGAGAATCATGCCACAGAATCAATCTTTCATTATTCAGTTATGCAATCCGCCTTCTTATAAATCGGCAGGCTTTACATCTTACCATGGGCAAATGCAATCATTAGCAATTCGTTATCTAGAATTATTGGAAAAATTACCAACTCAACCAGAAACAGAATTGGCTAGCGTGAGTTTTCTAGACGAACAAGAAGATTTATTCCCCGATGCCGATTAGGTTCAGGCTACTCTTATTATTCCTCATCATCAATTTATGTAAGACCGATACAGCTATCGAAAAATACCAATCCTCTTTTTTAAAAAAGAAGGGGACTGTAGATGAAATTAAAGTTGCTCAAATCAAACACAGTCTAGAAGGCTGGCTGAATTATAATTATTCCAGTAAAGTATTTCCTTCTGTCGCAGTAGGTGTTGTAAAAGGGAATGAACTTGTATATAGTTATAAATTAGGAACAACAGACAGGACAAACTACGGATTAGGCTCAATTACAAAAACATTCACCGGCACAATGGTAATGCAAGCAGTAGAGAGAGGCTTAATCGAATTAGACGCTCCTGTTAGCAAATACATCCCCGGATTAAAACTAGAAAAAGCAGAACTCAAATCAAAGCCCGTTACGATTCGTCATCTATTGTCTCATACTTCCGGTATGCCAGATCTTCGTTATTATCAGAACCCGGAAGTGATTCCAACGGCTACCACTGGTTTGCCGTTTAATATCACGGGACAGATTTATCCAGCCGGTTATCATTATCGGTATTCTAATTATGGATTTATGACTTTAGGTGTAGTGTTAGAGAAAGTCTACAATAAACCTCTAAAGCAAATTATAGAAGAAGAAATTTTTGCAAAGATTGGAATGGATAATTCGTTTGCAAGCCCCATGGTGCAAGGTGCAGGTGGAATTCAAACCAACCTAATCGATATGGGACGTTATGCGTCAATGTGGTTAAATGAAGGTAAGTCGGTTAATGGTGTGCAAGTATTGAAGCCTGAAACAGTAAATAAAATGATTCGTTTGCAGACTCCTGTTCCTAGTTTTGCTAGAACGAAAAAATATTGTGGACTTGCCTGGAGAACAGAGAGCGACGAAGAGGGAGTAACCACATTCTTTCATATTGGTGGTGCAAACTATGGTGCTGCCTGGGTGCAAATGTTTCCCAAGTATGATGTAGCCGTTTTTTATTTATCTAATCCTCCTGAATACGATGATAATCTAATGACTCAGCTTGTAATTATGCAGTGGAAGTTAGGCGATTTAGCTTCCGCTATTGTAGGTGCCGAAAAGCCTGTTCATAAAACGGGGGAAACAAATCCTACGGAAGAAGTATATAAGAAGTATGAGGGTAATTACAAGAATCCGCTCACACAAAAAAAAGCGACTGTGTTTTATAAAGACGGAAAGCTTTACTTTCAACCAGAAGGTGGCGGACAAATCTATTTACCTCCAAGCACGATCAGTGTATTTGGAGGTCCCGGTGGTCCTGGCTCTTATGAGTTTACATGGCATCCCTTAACGCAAGCAATACTTGGCGTATCAAACTACGCTGGATTTTACGAAAGGATTTATGAATGAAGATTTTAATTGTTGATGATAATGATCGCTATGCGAATAATCTGAAGGCTTTTTTTGACAAAAAGAATATCGAAACAGTAAGAGCGTTAGACGCTAAAGAAGGTTGGAAAATATTTCAAAAAGAAAATTTTCATACTGTTATAAGTGATATTACAATGGAGACACAAACCTCTGGTCTTTTTTTAATTCGCAAAATTCACAAGTCAGGATTTAAGGGTAATATCATAATAGCCACAACTGGATTTGATGCACCCGGAGTGATGTTTGTAAGTAAATATCTATTACCCGCATTTGGTGGAGTAGGTTGGATGGTTCCTAAGGTCCCACTTAAGAGAGGCGAAATTGTATTTATCCCTACTAACTTGAAGAAGGGAGTGGAGTTTGAAGCAATGTTGAATGGTTAATTTTGAATTAGGAATGGAAGAGAAATTCAGTTCATCTTCACAAAAATAACTCATATTATCCTCACAGTTTCTACTTTGGGATTCTTCCTTTTCTCATTGGGGAGTCCTGTTTTTTTTATTTCATCTCAAACGTAAGAGTAAAGGTTGTTCCGTTTTCGTTTTTGATACTCACTTTCCCACGGATTTGCTTGACTAGCATATTCACTAATTGTAAACCAAATCCGTTTGATGTTTCTTCAGTATCAGTAATTCCGACTCCATCGTCTTTTATAGAAAAAGAAATTCGGTTTTCTACCTTTGCAGCGGATACTGTTAATAATCCCTTATTCCTACCAACGAAAGCATACTTCATTGCGTTGGTTAATAATTCATTAATCATTATGCCAATTGGAAAGAGCATTGATGTTGGTAATAGAAAATTTTCTATTACTTTCTCAATTGTAACGATATGATAATTGGGAAAGTTGTTTATGATTTCATCTACAAGCGGGGAAAGATAATCCAAAACCGAGAGCTCGTTGAAATCGGAAGATCTATATAATTTATCATATAATAAAACCATACTTTGAATTCTACTAATAGCGTCGTTTAACGCTGATATAGCCGCTGGATCTTTGAGGCTCTCTGTCTGTAAAAAGAGAAGACTAGTGATCGTTAGCATGTTATTCTTGATACGATGATGAACTTCCCTTAAAAGTAATTCCTTTTCGTGCAGTAAGGTTTTTATTTTTTCTTCAGCCACTTTGCGATAAGTAATATCGATAACAAAGCCACTCCATACGACTGGTTCATCAGGGTTATTTGTTGGATTTGGTCTGGAAGTAATTTGAAGCCATTTTTCTTTTCCTGAAGCGGGAAGGATTCTGATTTCAGTGTTAAAGTGATTTCCTGATCGGACTGTCTCTTCATTTTCTCTGAGAAATCTTTCTAGATCATCAGGATGAATCATTTTCCAAATCACACCCATATCTTTCATGACTTCTTCTGCAGGAACTTCAAAGACTTCTAAGCATTTTGAACTCATGAAAATCATTTGGCTAGAACCATCTTTGTTCATAATATAATCATAAAGCACACCGGGGACAGTCATTGTTAGTCGGTCATATCGTTCTATATTTTCACGAATCTTTTTTTCAGCTTCCTTCTTATCTGTAATATCTTCCGAAATTCCAAGCAGATATTCTGGTTCTCCTTTCTCATCAAATAGTGTCAATTTTCTCGTGTGGAGAATTCGAGAACCTTTCGGTGTGTTTATAGTTTCTTCGGGAATGTCGAATAATTCTTTCTGCATCAAAACATCTCTATCTTTCTGAGTAAAAAAATCGGCTTGCTCTTTCGGAAAAAAATCATAATCATTCTTTCCAAGTAAATCTTTTCGATCAAAGCCTAATAATTTTTCGCCGGCGCGATTGAATAATGCAAATCGTAGATTTTTTGCATGTTTCATGAATATCATATTAGGAATATTTTCAATAATTGAATTCAGAAAATTGAATGCATCTCTCGCCCTCTTTTCATTATCCTTTTTTGAAGTAACATTCTGATAGATCATTGTTAATCCATCCTTGAACGGATAACAATGTATAGCTACCCAAACGTTATACTTTTCATAATAACCTTCAAATTCTATCGGGGTCTTTTTTTGAACAGATTCTTTTGGTTTTTCCAAAAATACTGTTCCAATCACTTCAGGAAAGACTTCCCAAAAAATCTTTCCCATTAACTGATCTATAGACATTTGAAAATTGTTCATAGCTGATTCGTTTGCATATGTATAACGCCAATCCTTGTCGAAGGAAACAACACTATCAGAAATGCTATCAAGTAAACTACTAATTTGATGTTGGGATTGTCTTAGAGAATCATTTTGAATCTTCCATTCCAGCAACTCTTGATTTGCATAAAATAATTCAAATGCTATTTCGAGGGAAGACTGTAAAACATAGTCATCAGAGTTCTTTACTACGAATCCATAGCGACTAACGCTCTTTATCTTTTCAATATTCTCTTTATCTAAGTGAGATGTATGAAAAACAATTGGAATATTTCTAATCAAAAGAATTTGTTTTGCGACCTCAATTCCATTTATTCCGGATACTAGATCAAGCTCCATAAGGATAAGGTGGATATTATTTCTTTCTCTAATAACCTCAATTGCCTCTTTGCCTGAGTTGACTAAGATTGTATCATACCCAAGCAATTGTAATTTTCTAGAGGTTGCATTTGCAAAGATGATTTCATCATCTACAAGAAGAATTGTTTTCTTTTCTGAACTATTGTGGTTAATCATTGTATTCCTCTAAGGTTGAAATTCAGCGTCTAGCATAATCCAATCATCACTGAAACGATTAAACCATTCTTTTTCAGAATAATACTTACCGCCGATAGATTCTATAATCTTTTTCATATAAGGTTCACCCGGATCGAAATCTTTTCCGTAAAGAGCAATAGAACCGCCGTATTTCTTTTTTGCTTGTGTATGAGAATAGATTCCTTTGAGTTCTTCAATCTTTTGGTTGTTTAGCGGAACATTATACTTATCCGCAAGTTCTAAAACAAGCCTTGAAACCTTTTGTGTTTGCCTATCATTGGAAAGTAACTCGTCCATATTCTTTCCCACAATTTCTATCTGGATACAATTTTGATTTGTGCCTGTAGCTGCTTGCGCCATATCATCTAGTGAGTCCAGCAACTGATAAGCTTTAGCATCTTTGTCAACCATAATAGAAGCAGCTAGTTTTCTTCTTTCTAAAGTCTCCTGTGAAACCAAGAAACTTGAAATTGCAGTGAAGTGTAAAACAATGCATTCCGGTTTAATTTTTTGTTTGAATACATATTTTAATCTAAAATTTTCCGGGGTAAATCCTTGTTCGTCTCTCTCGAGTTCTTTTAATTCAATCTTAGTTTGTGTTGTGATTCCTCTGCCTCGGTCAAAATCTGGCTCAGGAATTTCTTTGTTCTTCTTTTCTCTTCTTAGAATCCAATCTCGCTCAAATCTACCTTCCCAGTTTTCTTCTGAAAAATACTTTCCATCAAAACTAAGAAATATTTCTTTTAGTATTTTCTCACTTCCGCATTCATTTAGATCAACAAAATTTCCATGTTTCTTTTTTGCCTGGATATGAGTGAATACGCCAGAATTCGAATTGATATTCTGATTTGAAAAAGGAATGTCTAGATCAGTAGAGAGCTTTTTTAAAAGTTTGCCTGTAGCCTCAAGTTGTTTTTTATTTTGTAAAATGGATTCTTCTTTACCTTCGATTGAAATATGTAAACTAAAATCGTCCATCTTAGGAACAGCTTTTACTGCTAAATTTAGACTGCTACTCCAACCGTAGTATCTTGCATCTTTCCCAACGATAAAATGCACCGCGTATCCAGAAGCAATTGAGTCTCGCAAATATTCTTCTTTTGATTTGGAATCTGTATGATGAAGCAGGAGTGAACTAATGGGATTAGTCCGTGGAGTGCCTGTAATTTTGTTAATAATCTCTTCCTCCAAAATTAATTCCCGAAAGGAAGTTACAGGCAAATCAAGTATATACGAATTTGTTTTAGTAAGCCTAGTCTCACAAACGCAAGTAAACAAAAGGAAAAAGAAACCTAAATATTTTTTTATTTGTTGCATCGAGTGTTTGTGAATCTAAACATTTACCGATTAATGTTAAATACCTTTTAGTTGTGCAAGTTTTAAAATAGATTGAACAATTTGATCTTCTGTCAAATACTCACAATTAAAACCAACATCAAAAACATTGGCTCCAAGATTTTCTCCCGCAAAGTAATTTTTTAGGAATATACGCTCATTATCCACAAGATTAATTCTTCCTACTGCTTCGGCATCCGATGTTATTTTTTCTAAGTTCTTCACCCTTGGGACTCTCCATTTGACAGAAGCATGCAAATGAACATGTAAAGATTTTTCTAAATCACGTGCTATGACTGCACCACCGCGTCCGAGGATAACAACGTTTCCATGCAGGGCAACTGTTCTAATTATACGAGCGATTGTTTTTTTAATTTTAATATCACTTGGTAAATGAATGTCTGAAAACGCCAAGAATAATTCTTCAAATATTCCTTTAGGATTTGATTTTGCAATTTGATCTATGAGTCTAGCCGGAATATCAAACTCTTCAGCAGCTTGATTGATAATCTGTTTATCAATTACAGACCATTCTGTCTTATTTGTAGCGGTTAACGCATTTGAAACCGCATTTGCAATCGGAATACCGGGGCATCCGTATTCACGGGATATGGTAATCACGCGGGGCACATTTGATGCATTTAGTGCATTGTCAGAATTTATTTTCTCTTTTATATAATCTAGTATTGAATTTCTAGCCATGTTAAACCTTTCCTCAAAAAACCTTTCATCTATCAGTAAAAGGAAAACTTGTTTTATTTGCAATTATTTTTAAGATGTCTTGATGTGACAATTCTCATATACAGTGGTAATCCTGTTTTGAACTAGCATTGAGAGTATTGGCATTCTATTATATCAAAACACTAGCAAAGAACCAAAGGAAGGTAAACATTGAAAAGCAATGAAGAATCAATAAAAGAACTATGTAAAATTCCCGGAGTTGGAAAAGTTGTTGCCCATGATCTTTTGAGTCTCGGCTTTCAATCGATCTCTGATTTAAAAGGCCAAAATCCAGAGGAAATGTATATCCGTCACAATGAAAATAAAGGCTCCGTCCAAGATATCTGTATGCTTTATACATTTCGATGTGCTGTATATTTTGCTGAAACCCCAAAAACTAAGCAAGAGTCAGAAAAACTAAAATGGTGGAATTGGATGGACAAAGAAAAAGTATCCAGTGAAGAAAAAGATTTTCAAATACGAAAACAATTGCGAAAAAACAAAGCCAATAAAAAAATCAAATCCGAATCATTATAAAGTAAAGGCTAGAATCTATGAAAAGTAAAAATGTCGATAAAAAAGAACCTGCTATACAAACAAAAGAAATTTCTCCCGATCAATATGTAAATTCGCTCCCTGATGATAGAAAAGAAGCAATTACCCAAATACGAAAAATTATTTTAAAGAATGTTCCAAAGGGATTCCAGGAAGAAATGAGCTACGGAATGTTAGGCTACGTTGTTCCACATAAATTATATCCTGCGGGTTATCATTGTAATCCGGAACTACCTCTGCCATTTATAAGCCTTGCCTCTCAAAAGAACTTCATTGCCTTATATCATATGGGAATGTATGCAGACAAAAAGTTGCTTCAATGGTTTAATACCGAGTATCCCAAACACACCAAAGCAAAACTCGACATGGGTAAAAGCTGTATTCGTTTCAAGAAGGTAGATCAGATACCTTACAAGCTCATTGAAGAGCTAGTTAAAAAAATGACAGTCAAAGATTGGATTACAATTTACGAAAAAGA